>ENA-ORTQ01000375-ORTQ01000375.1-human-gut-metagenome-genome-assembly--contig:-NODE-375-length-58522-cov-7.975696_pt1 | contig 58522 bp, 64 predicted proteins | sample MGYA00241912_ERZ509188 | MGnify/ENA primary metagenome ERZ509188 (study PRJEB26280, sample SAMEA2338849) | human gut metagenome | biome: human gut; feature: human-associated habitat; material: faeces...
TAGGATTACTGGCAAAGTATATAAAGAATTAGCCGAGTTGTGTGACAAGTATGGAAAGTGCTAAATTAATTGCAGGAAATCAAGATAAATTGACAAAATCTGTGTTTATCAATATAATAGACACAGATTTTTCAATGAAAGATTATGTGGAATGGTAAATTCAAGTATATGGATTTGTGAGGAGGCCGTATGCGGCGATGAAAGAGAACACGAAGCAGCTTTCGAGTGAGGAAAAACAATATCGAAAAATGACGGAAGAACCGGTGTGCCGGTTAATTATGAAACTGGGGCTTCCGACGACAATTAGTATGCTGATTACGAATGTTTACAATATGGTAGATACTTGGTTTGTCAGCCGGCTTGGAACAAGTGCGACCGGAGCAGTTGGTATCGTGTTTGGTCTAATGGCAATTATTCAGGCGTTCGGTTTTATGTTTGGACAGGGCGCAGGAACAAATATCAGCAGGGCTTTGGGGGCACATAAAAAGGAGCGGGCACGTGCATTTTCGGCAACAGGATTTTACTTGGCGCTGTTTGCCGGGACAGCCGTTAGTGTGTTTGGTATTCTCAATTTAGATGGTTTGTGCCGGTTACTGGGAAGTACAGAGACAATTTTACCATATGCAAGAATATATGCATTTTATGTTTTGCTTTCTGCACCGGCAATGGCGACAGGCTGTGTAATGAACAATATTTTGCGCTATGAGGGTTATGCAAGTCTTGCGATGGTTGGTCTGGTATCCGGTGGTGTGTTGAATATGGCTGGGGACGCATTTTTCATGTTTGGGCTTCACATGGGAGTTCGTGGTGCTGCTTTATCGACTATGATTTCACAGTATATATCTTTTGGTATTTTACTGTATTTTTTGTTGTGCGGTAAGACACAAAGCAGTTTGTCCATTCGGTATTTTACGAAGAAAGCAAGTGTCTTTGGAAGTATTCTTGCGTCCGGTTTTCCAAGTATGGTGCGCCAGGGACTTGCAAGTATTTCTACAATGGTATTGAATGCACAAGCGGCTGTTTATGGAGATGCGGCAATTGCTGCGATGAGTGTTGTGTCGCGAATTTTTATGTTTATTTTCAGTGTGGCACTCGGAATTGGTCAGGGATTTCAACCGGTTTCGTCGTTCAATTATGGAGCAAGAAAATATACGAGGCTGCGCAAGGCGTTTTGGTTTACCTTATTTTTTGGACTGGCTAATATGGTAGTATTTACAGAAGTGGTGTTTGTTTTTCGCAGCAAGATTATCATGCAGTTTTTATCCAATCAGGATGCATATGATATTGCGTATTATGCACTTGTGATTCAATGTGCGTCACAGGTGGCAGTCCCTTTTAGTGTCTGTGCCAATATGTTGTTTCAATCAATTGGTAAAGCAGGGAGAGCAACGATTTTAGCGACATTTAGAAGCGGTTCAATTTATATTCCGGTTTTGTTAATTCTTGGTACGCTTTTTGGACTACGGGGAATTCAGTGGACACAGCCGGCTACGGATATTCTGGCATCTGCCATATCAATGCCAATTGCTGTTGTGTTTTTACATAAACTACCTAAGGATGGATTGGAAGAAGGGGCGAATTAGGAAGGGCGTAAGTTTACTCAAAACTCTGAATCAACCGAAAAACCTGCTCAACGGCAGCACTTAAATTTTCTTTTGCATGGTTAAAGTCCATCGCTTCTTTCAGCGTTGTTACCGTGCGCAATATAGGGAAAAATGCGTCGATGCCATGTTGGTTACACAATGTGGCATCTTCTGCGACACACCCGCCAAAAGCAAGGACTTTTTTCTTGTTTTTTTTTGCAATTTCTGCTACGCCAATCGGTGCCTTTCCCATTACTGTCTGTCCATCTAATCGTCCTTCACCGGTTATTACAAAATCTGCATTTTTTATAAATGATTCTAACTTGGTTTCTTCAAGAATAATTTTAACGCCGGATTCTAAAACGGCATTTGTATAAGATAAAAATGCAAATCCAAGTCCTCCGGCTGCTCCGGTACCTGCTTGATTTGGATTGGCGCCGGAATATTTTTCTTTCGTCTTTTTTGCATAATTCATAAGCCATGTATCCATTTTGGGAATCATCGTTTGTGTTGCACCCTTTTGTGGACCAAAAACAGCACTGCATCCATTAGCGCCACACAGCGGATTTGTTACATCGCATGCAATTCTAAATTTACATTCTTTCAGTTCTGGCATAACATGCTCATCGGTTATCGTTTCTATTAAGGCTAGTCCGTTTGCTCCGTATGGAACTTGTTTTCCATCGGCATCTAAAAAGCCGTAGCCGAGAGCCTCGAGCATACCGATTCCTCCATCGTTGGTTGCGCTTCCCCCGATACCAACAATAAATTTGCGGCATCCCTTTTTTATCGCATCTCTTATCAGTTCCCCAACGCCATATGTTGTCGTGTGAAGTGGATTTCTATCGGATTCGTTTACCAACGTGATTCCTGCGGCTGCGGACATTTCAATAATTGCCGTATTGCTTTCTGCAATTCTGCCATAAGAAGCCTCTATCATGGATCCAAGCGGTCCTGTGACATTGACTTTTTCGATTGTTCCGTTCATTCCAAGGGTAAGGGCTTCTACGGTTCCCTCTCCGCCATCTGCCAAAGGGCAGACGGTTACCTCTGCATCGCGAAATACGCGGTGTATTCCTTCCGAAACGGCATTTCCTGCCTCTAAAGAACTTAAACTGCCTTTCATAGAATCCATGGCAACGACAACTTTCATACGATGGCCTCCAATGTGGTTTTGTTTTTGAGTTTACTCAGCATAAGTTATATTATTTTATAAAACTTTCGTAGTCTTGTAATTCATGAAAAATATTATCTACGATTGCTAAATTATTAACAAGTCGAAAGAGCATAAAATATCTATGGTGTTGAAAATTGAGTCGTTTGTATCCAAGTCTTTTTAATTGCGAATTAGCACAATAGTTTAGACTTCCCGCTACAACAGATAAAATCTGTTTGGTTTTTTCAAAATCATCTAATACACTAGAGGCAGCCTGTTCATTTTTCTTTTCAAACAAAAGATAGTGAATAAATGAATCAAGGTCTTTTTCTGCATCTGATGTTATTACAACATTATAATCCATATTTTGCCCTCATATCTGATATTACATCATCTGCATTTCTGTATTGTCCCTGTTCTGCATGTTTTCTTGATAATTCTAACTTTTGTAATAATTGTTCTTCTGATAAAGGCAAATATGGATTTTCGGAAATTTTTTTTATTTCAAAAGGAAATCCATTGTGAGCGACAGCCTGGGTAAGAAACATTCTTATTGCGGTCGTTGTATCTGTACCCAGTTCTTTAAAAAGATTATCTGATTTTTTTTTAAGATCGTCATCAACGCGAACTTGAATTGTACTTGCCATAAAAAACCTCCTTGATTCTTATATATACATAGTAATGCTATATTATTGGTAAGTCAATATAATTATAATATAAAATGATTGATTTGATATATAAATTGGATTAATTGTAATTCGGATAATAAGAATTGCATTTTTTTAGATTTGCGCATAGAAAAGGGGAATGGTATAATAATTTGCAAAGAAACGAGGGAGAAAGGTGCATGCAGATTACAAGGATTTTTCATAGTGGTTTTTTAGTCGAGACAGCCAAACGGTATTTTATATTTGATTATTATAAAGGAGAATTGCCGAAGTTAAATCCGGATAAACCGGTATATGTGTTCGCCAGCCATGGACATCAGGATCATTATGAACCAAAAGTATTTGAACTTTTGAAACAACAGGGGATTGTACCGAAACTTGCGATTCTTGCAAAGGATATTAAGGAGAAAAAATATCCGGATGTAATTCCTGTTTTAAAAGCCGGATTTCATGCACATTATGAAATTGAGGCAGATTTTTTGGTGGATACATTTCATTCAACAGATGCCGGCGTAGCGTATCTCGTTACTTGCGGGGAAGGAAAGATTTATCATGCGGGAGACCTTCATGACTGGGTGTTTGATTCTGCATCGGAGAGGGAAAACCGGCAAATGACAGGGATGTACAGGCATGAGATTGATAAAATGAAAAATATTTCACTGGATGTTGCTTTTGTTCCACTGGATCCAAGGCAGGAAAGACGTTATGCGGATGGAATATTATATTTTCTTCAAAAGGTAAAAGCAAAGCAGGTGTATCCAATGCACTTTTGGAGCCATTGTTCCATTATCGATAAATTTCTTGCAGAATATCCAGAGTATGCGGATGTAATTAAAAAATAATATGGGGAGGTTATACATGAAAAAGTATGTGTTAGCACTGGACCAGGGAACGACAAGTTCACGCTGTATTTTGTTTGACAAGCAGGGAAATATCTGCAGCATGGCACAGAAAGAGTTTGAACAGATTTATCCTTATGCGGGATGGGTGGAGCATGACCCTATGGAAATCTGGGCATCACAGTTATCTGTTGCGACAGAGGCGATGAGTAAAATTGGTGTGACCGGCGAAAATATAGCGGGGATTGGTATCACGAATCAAAGAGAAACGACGATTGTCTGGGACCGGCATACAGGACAGCCTATTTACAATGCGATTGTGTGGCAGTGCCGAAGAACAGCAGATGACATTGAAAAACTGGTGAAAGATGGTCTGGCCGATTATGTACGAAAGACGACGGGACTGATTCCGGATGCTTATTTTTCTGCATCGAAAATTGCGTGGATATTGGATCATGTTACAGGAGCGAGGGAGAAGGCAGAAGCAGGTGATTTGCTTTTTGGGACGGTGGATACCTGGCTGATTTGGAATTTGACGAAGGGTGCTGTTCATGTAACTGATTACACAAATGCGTCTAGAACGATGATGTTTGATATTCATAATTTGCGTTGGGATGAGAATATTTTAGATTATTTTCATATTCCAAAATCTATGCTTCCGGAGGTTCGGCCATCTAGCTGTGTTTATGGATGCACGGATTTGAGTCTGCTCGGCGGGAAAATTCCGATTGCCGGGGCAGCAGGAGACCAGCAGGCGGCGTTGTTTGGACAATGCTGTTTTATGCCGGGGGAAGTGAAAAATACTTATGGAACCGGCTGCTTTTTGTTGATGAATACGGGAGAAAAAGCGGTAAATTCCCAAAATGGCCTGCTCACTACGATTGCAGCAAGTTTTGAAAATAAGATTCAATATGCGCTGGAGGGTAGTATTTTTGTGGCTGGCGCAGGTGTGCAGTGGCTGCGTGATGAGATGGAGTTATTGAAAGATGCTGCTCAGACAGAGGCATTTGCCAATGCGGTGGAAGATACGAATGGTGTCTATGTGGTTCCTGCATTTACCGGATTGGGTGCCCCGTATTGGAATCCATACGCAAGAGGAACGGTTGCAGGGTTGACAAGAGGCTGTAAAAAGGAGCATTTTGTGCGTGCTATCCTAGAAGCGATGGCATATCAGACTTACGATATTTTGAAAATTATGGAGCAGGAATCCGGTGTTGATATTGTCAGTCTTAAAGTCGATGGCGGGGCATCGAACAATAATTTCTTAATGCAGTTTCAATCCGATGTACTAGGTGTTGATGTGCTTCGCCCGGAGTGTGTAGAGACAACCGCACTGGGTGCTGCTTATCTGGCGGGACTTGCCGTAGGTTACTGGGAAGATGTGGACGATATCCGTAAAAACTGGGCACTATCTAAAACGTTTGTGGCAGATATGCCGGAAGAATTGCGAAATGAAAAATTAGCCGGATGGAAGCGTGCCGTACGCTGTGCGCTTGCCTGGGCGGAGGAGTAGAATTGGAAAGGAGATTAAATAGAGCAAAGAAACAAGGTGGAACGAAATGCAAAATCTGTTATTAGAATTTTTTTGTGGGCGATATTTATGATTAATTGACCTGATTTTGAAAAATAGCAAATCAAGTCAACTGTTTTATAGATAAAAGTTGACTTAAAGGTCGCTTTTTATCAAATAGGTCATCAAAAATGACCAAGGTGAATGACTGTATTTAAGATAATCCAAATTTAGGTCAACAAATATATTGTAAAAGTTGACTAAATTAGAAAAAAAGTGGAAATAGGTCAAAGGAAGGCAGGATTTTGGTTGACCGCAAGAGAAGCTTTTGCGAGTTAGGTCAATGGGGCGGTTACAGATGGACAGGTGTACGGAATATAGTACAACGAGAGGCGTTATAATCTTGTTGACAGTAAGGAGATAATCTTAAGAACATACAAGAGAAGGGAGAGTTTCATATGACATTTTTATTATTGATATTTGGTTTTATTTTAATTGAAATGCCGATTGTGGCATTTCTAAGTGTAGTAAATGATGTTCATCAACCACTTCCAATTTTAATTATGGCACTTATTTGTACGGTAATTGATGTGTTTATAATTATAAACCGAATTACATTCCATAAAGCCAATGGAGGTAATGAGGAACGCATGAGAAAAATTCGGAAGGCTGTAAAAATTACTGCGATAATTATAGCGGTGTGTCTTCTTCCGGGAACTTGGTTTGTATCGGAAGAGGGCTATAAGGCGAACCGAAAAAAAGGTTCATCTTATGATTATAATTATTTGGGTTCTCATTCATCATATGATTCGAGAGTTTTTGGCAGTTCAAGAGGCAAGAGCAGTTCATCGGCTCAGCATGACGACACCGATTCGGATGATACCAGTTCGTCTGATAGTGACCGTACAAGCTACTATCCAACGCAAAAACCGCAAGTAAATCAAAAGATAACAAATGGTGTTGAGGATTACGATGATCCGGATGATTATGCTTCTGATTATGCAGAAGAATTTGCATATGATGAATTTGGGGATGATGAAAGTGAAGAGGCATATGATTATGGGTACGAGGAAGCTTATGACTACTGGATGGATGAGAGAGGAGATGATGAAAGTGATTGAATTGTATTGCTTTAATCAGAATGTAATAGAAAGATGACACGATTCGTGTCGCATATGTGACAGAGCGTGTCTTGCTATTTTCCACAAGGTATGTTCTTTCAGTAAGTTTGTTTATACGGTTAAAAAAGAAAAAGGTGCAAAAGTGTATGCTGGGGGGGAAGTTAGTGGTTTTGAAATTTGAAGTTTAAAATAAATTCAGACGGAATTGGAAAATTTTTTTCTTTCTCTTAAAATGTTGAGAAATGTAATTGTTTGAGATATAATGCTAATATATATTTAGTAATTTGAAGGTGGGTGATTTATTATGAGTACACTAGAAGCAACAGTTGACATGATGGAACGATTGTCAGAAGAAAACTTGGTAAAGGTTCAATATGTTACTCGCCAACAGGCTAATGCTGGAAGATATAGGGATGCACAAGAGGTTGTTAATGATATAAGGAGGGGGGTGTTGTATAAAAATGATAAGTGATTCATTTGATATGGAAAGTGAAGCTATAATAACACCATCGTCTTTTTTGGGAGAAAAGGGGAAAATCTGCGATATTGCAATAGCAACATTTTCAAGAGAGATATTTCCAGCTGTTTTGAAACTTTTTGAAAATGAAAAGATTGGTGAGATGAAAGCGGCTAATAGAATAAAGCCTGTTTATCTATTGGACGTAAATAATCTAAAGATAGCTTTTTATCTTTCTGAAATTGGTGCATCTCTTTCGGGAACAGATATTATTGAGGTAAACTGGATGACAGGTGCCAAAAAATTCATTTTGTTTGGTTCTGCGGGTTCACTTGATAAAGAGACAACAAAGGGGAAATATGTTATTCCATACGAAGCATATCGAGACGAGGGAATGTCTTACCATTATGCATCTCCGAAAGATTATATACAAATTAAAAATGCGGAGGTTATGGAAAATATTTTTAAAGCATTAGAGTTGCCGTATGTAATGGGAAAAGTATGGACTACAGATGCAATATACAGAGAAACCCGGAACCTTGTTGAAAAAAGAAAATCGGAGGGCTGTATTGCAGTTGAAATGGAACTTGCAGGTATGCAGGCTGTATGTGATTTTTATAATATAGAACTTTATGATTTTTTGGTAACAGGTGATATTGTTGACCAGTTGGAATATACTTCTGAAGGATTACATGATGCGAATCATAATCTTGACAAATTTTATGTTGCTTTAAAAATAGCGGAAATGATAAATAAGGGTTGATAGATTTGTCTGCTAATCTGTTATTTGCAGGTTGTTGAAAGGTGGTGCTTATTATGGCAACAAAAACAGCAAATGTAACAGCAAGAATTCAACCGGATATCAAAGAATCGGCAGAAGCCATTTTAGAAAAGTTAGGTATACCTGTTTCCGTCTTTATTGACATGACCTATAGACAAGTAATTGCAAACAACGGAATTCCTTTCGCTTTAAATCTTCCTAAAACAATTGAAACAAGAGATGAATTATCAGACACTCAATTTAATTTAATGATGGAAAAAGGACTTTTACAGGCAAAAGCAAATGAATCAAAACCTGCCAAAGAAGTATTTGCAAATTTAAGAAAGAGGATTTAACATGTCACAACCTTATGAAGGACGTTCTTCAAACGTCCTGTCGCAAAGGAACATAGTAACCTAGAAATAATATTGCACAGAAATCCATTCCGGGTTTCTGTGTTTTTTCGACTCTTTGTAAAAAGAAAACCGTTGGTGCAGAACTTAAAAAGTTTCAAACCAACGGCTTTTAGCGTTCCCAAGAGGATTCGAACCTCCGACCTACCGCTTAGGAGAACTTTGATGCGAGTTTTTTGGTAGCTGTATTAGCAAAGGAGCAATATATTAGCAAGGCGAATATACGTGTGAGTATACCGACAAACTTATTGATATTTTTTGTTGCTTGGTATACACTATGTATATACCAAATGTAAGGAGGAATCTATATGCAGGCACAAGTGAAGAAATGGGGAAATAGTCAAGGGATTCGTTTATCCAAAGAAGTGTTGAAAAGTGCGGGAATCAAATTAAATGAATTCTTGGATGTTGAGGTATCAGATGGGGTGATTACTTTGGCAAGACAATTTCGGCATAAAACGTTGGAAGACAGAGCTGCTGAATACGAAGGAAAGTTAATGCTTGACGGCGAATATGATTGGGGCGAACCGGTTGGAAGAGAGGTGTGGTAATGGCGTCTTTACACCAAGGAGATATTCTTAAGGTTGAAAAAATAAAACATCCTGTATTGGTGGTTAGCAAAGATTTTTTTAATACAAGCGGTGAAATAATTGGATGTCCGATTATTAAAAATTCGACTGCGGGTCCACTTCATATATGGATGTCTACAGAAGAAAATGAAGGCTATATACAGTGTGAAAAACTGGCGTTGTTAGATATGTCATTTCGCGGTTACAAAAAAGTGGACAGATTGCCAATTTCAGAGATGGTTAATATATCGGATGCTATTCAAGGTATCTTTGAATATGTTTAGGAAATAAAAGTAAATTCCATGTGTGTTTTGGGCATGCGGATATTTTTTGACCGTTATGCTTATCTTGCAAAAATGGCAAAATAGAGCTGATTAATTCGCTCCTTTTTAGCAAAATTTTATTCAAATGATAATGAAAAACTTGATATTTTATAGTGTAATGTGATGTACTAGAAATAGAAGGAAGGTGCTTCTATGAATGAATCAGTTGAATGTTTAGGGAGAGAATCGAGTGGTTGTTTTGCAGAATCAATAGAAGATGCGTTGGATGTTGCGGATAGAATGGCAGAAGAAACAACCGAAAGGTATACACATGAAGAATACCGTGACTTTATTTCTGAATCGGATGCAGAAATGGACTATCGAGCAGAGGAGGCAGTAAAAGCCGTGTTTCATAGGGCAAAGGTTTGTAAGAAACCAATTGCACGTTATGATATGGATACAAAAAGAGCATATATAGAATATCCAAATGGAGAAAGAAAATATGTTGAATAGAAAGCCATGCTAGTTCAAGTGCTCGTTCCTCGCACTTGCCCCACGGGCATGCGCCCTATAGAGAAGAGAAGTCATAATACCAAATTCAAGCAAGTTGAATGGTGTTAAACTTCTCTTCTCTGCATGGCTTTTTGACTTCGCGAGTACTCCCAGTAGGAATCGAACCTACAACTGCCCCTTAGGAGAACTTTGATACGAGTTTTCAGTAGTGTTGGCAGGTGGTGTAAAAGTGCTTGGAATGCCTATGGCTTCGTAGGTTGATACAATTCTGAGTTTTTTCAAATATTTTTCTTTTTTGTGTGATTTGGGGTGTTTTGGCATGGTTGTATTAGCAGGTTATTAGCAAAAGTTTGTTAAAGAAAATCTAAAAAAGGCATGGTATTAGTGTCATTCAAATGATATAATAATATAAAAAAGAAGGGATGTGCATATACATGAATACAATTACACTTCCAAACGGCAGGACAATTCGTGTTGTATCACCAGAAGAACGAGATTCTGTTATTTCTGAATCGGATGCAGAAATGGACTATCGAGCAGAGGAGGCAGTAAAAGCCGTGTTTCATAGGGCAAAGGTTTGTAAGAAACCAATTGCACGTTATGATATGGATACAAAAAGAGCATATATAGAATATCCAAATGGAGAAAGAAAATATGTTGAATAGAAAGCCAATGCTATTAGTACTAGCTGGACCCAATGGATCGGGAAAGAGTACAATAACAAAATATTTTGAGATTCAAGGAATTTATACAAATGCTGATGAAGTGGTTGCATCAACAGGAATGGATAATAAAAAAGCTGCGGAATTTGTAGATAAGAAAAGATATGAGTTTATAGAATCAAAACAGGATTTTACGTTTGAGACAGTGCTATCTTCAGAGTATAAAATGAAAATATTGCGAAAGGCAAAAGAAGAAGGATACTTTATCAAATGTGTGTTTGTTTTAACAAATAATCCGCAGATTAATATTTCGCGCGTTAAAACAAGAGTTCTGAATGGTGGACATGATGTGGACAATGAAAAAATAATAAGCAGATACTACAAATCATTGAGTCATATTAAAGAGTTGATGGATATATGTGACATTTTACATGTTTATGATAATACAGGTGACAAACCTGTTAGAATTGTAAGAAAACATAAAGAGGATGTTTCAATTTTTGCTACTGAAGTTTGGTCAAATGAGAAGATAGTTGAATTACTTAAGTAGTTTTTTGTATGATATAGTCTGGAAAATCAGATTTTTGTATGTTGTGTGTTGAAATTAAAAGAGAGGTGTTTACGATGACAGTAGATACAAATACAATAATTTCTATAACAGAAGCAAATCAAAATTTTTCCAAAGTAACAAAATTGGTTGATGAACATGGAACTGCTGTGATACCAAAAAACAATATGCCGAGAAACCATGTGATTGATTTTAGTAAGACGGAAAAGGTAGTTTCTACAGAAGATGTGATGGTGATATCGGAAAACTTAATGCAGAAAAATATGGAAGTGTACAAGGCACTTGGTAAATGATTAAGTGTACAAGTGGGAAATTTAAAAGTAGAGTGTAAATGTAGGTTAAATTAGTAGGAGAAAAATAATGATAACGTTGTATGATTGGTCCATTATAAATGAACCAGAGATTTTAGAAGAATGGGACTATGAAAAGAATAGAGATATTGATATAAAGAAAATAGCATCACATTCATCCCAAAAAGCATTTTGGAGATGTCCCAAACATAAGCATAGTTATATTGGAAAATGAGGAACGGTCTTTTGATATATTAGTATCAACACCAGAAAAAATGAATTTAGTCATTAAAAACAATAATATATCTCGTCCACTAGCTTTAGTGGTGATGGATGAAGCTCATAATATTGAAGATACAGAAAGAGGTCTTAGAATAGAACTTCTTTTGGCGACAATAAAAGCTGATTGTCCAACTGCAAATTTTCTATTGTTAATGCCATATGTAGAGAATGCGGAAACTTTGTCTAGGTGGCTTTCGGATGATATTACCTCTGGAAGAAGTATTAGTATTAGTAGTACTCCATGGAAGCCGAGTGAAAGAATAGTAGGCATTTTTGAAAGGTGCAAGGGTGAAGGAAGGGGAGATTGGTATCTTGAATATGAATCCTTGCTTACAATGGCAGATACGGTGAAATTTAGTGAGAGATATAGAGTTAATGGGAATAGACATTTTGGCAAGGCATATAGTTCTGTTGGAAAAGCAGATATGACGTCAGCAATGGCAAAAGAATTATCATCAAGAGGTACATGTTTATCCATTGCAAGAACAGCGGGCTTGTCTTGGAGTATGGCGCGTAATTTATATGAAGATATGGATGAGATATCTGCTACTCAGAGTGGATATGAAAATATTCGCTTAGTTCAAAAATATCTTGCAGATGAGATGGGGCGCGATTTTGAATTAATCAAAATGCTCGATAAGGGAATAGGAGTGCATAATGCAGGTCTTCCGGATGATGTGAAAAATTTGATGGAATGGCTTGCAGAGGAAGGTTGTTTGAGAGTTCTATGTGCTACAACAACCATAGCGCAAGGGATTAACTTTCCAGTATCTTCTGTTTTATTGCAAAGCATTTCTATGCCAACTGCTAGATTTAGTAAGGATATGACGCCTAGAGAATTTTGGAATTTAGCTGGTCGTGCTGGAAGAGTTGGTCAGAATAGTTTGGGACTTGTTGGCTTAGCTTGTGAAGGTGACAAAGAAAAATTGATGCAGTTTGTAAGTAGAAAAACAGGTGCATTGGTTTCTCGTTTGGTAACATTAGTAAATTCTGTGGAAGAAGAGGGGAAAATTCAGAATTTGGAAAAAGTAATATACAGAGATGAGTGGACTGATTTTAGATGTTATATAGCCCATCTATGTAATGAAAAAGACCGCTTGGATGATATTATATCTGATATGGAGCAATTGTTACGAAATACATTGGGTTATAATGCAATAAAGGCAAGCAATAACGGAAGTGTAAAGTCGAAGCAGTTGCTGGAAGCTACAAAAATATATGCATCTAAATTGTTAGAGCAACCGCAAATAAGCAGATTGGCTGATGAAACAGGATTTTCACCAGAAGGAGTAAAAAGTGCATTTAGAGCTATAAATGATTTAGATAATAAATTAACAGCAGATTCATTTAATGCGAAAAATGTGTTTGGTGGTTCTAATATTTTAGCAGATATGTATGGAGTGATGTTGAAAATACCTCAATTAAAGCAATTAGAGGAAATAGCTGGTTCTGGTAAGAAATATGAGTATATTGCCAATATTACAACGGATTGGGTAACGGGAAGTTCAATTTATGATATTGCAATAAAATATTTTTCTGATAGGAATGATAATACAGATAAACTCACGTTAGCTAGTAAAGCAATTAATAAGCAAATTGCAAATTGTGGCACATGGGGAGTTTCTGCTATAACGAAATTGTCAGGTATAGATTTTGACCAATTATCTGATGAGCAGCGTAAGGAAATAGATGCACTGCCAGCAATGATATATCATGGTGTTAGGACTCCAGAAGCGGTTCTTATGTGTATCAATAATGTTCCTAGAAGTATATCAGAAAGTTTGGGAAATGAGTATAAGAAGATAGCATCTGAATATTCTGTGGAGGAAGCAAAACAATTTGTTCGTACTTTAAAAGAAGAGGATTGGGATAGAATAAGAAAACCAAACTCTGCTATGAGTGGAAAGGACTATATGAATATTTGGAAGTTGTTTTCTGGGATTTAAGTAATGAGTTATTTTGTTATGTCCAAGGGAGGTACAAAGTAAGCGCTCTACAATAGAGTGCATTATATAATCTTTCAATCCATGAGATAATATACTCCGTATAGTAACGCTAGTTATAGTTTTTATAGTAACGTTAGTGGAGGCAGTGCTTCTTGCACTGAAATCATTATGATAGGCGATATCACAGTTGCCGAAAACATTTACATCGCATGCGGATATTCGTATGACACTGAATACATATGGACATCTTTAGCCAAATGAACAAGAGAAAGTGGCTCGAATGTTAGATGGGAGGCGGTGATGAGAATGAGGGGCGTCTGCTCCGCATTTTTTTATGGCGTTTTTGACTTATCCTGTAAGATACTATTTTATTATCTAGATTTTTCTTGATATTTGTGGTATCCTACCTATAGGTGTCTACAATATAAGAGGAAAAGAATTGGGGCTAGGTATAATGCAGTAGATTCATTTTTGTATGTCTCTTTCTTGATTCTGCTCAAAATGATAGGAGGCTGATATTTATGGCATTTGCAGACATACGGAGCCCGGTCAAGTCTGTTGCAGCGTTCCCTCACAAAATTATTGCAGTGCTGGTTACATGACGGACAGGAAGTACATTTTATATCGCAAAGAATGAGCTTCCCACAGACATTTTTCTTTTGACAGTGGAAGCGGTGGATGCAAAAATTTTTAGCATTTAGGAAAAGTCCTCGCCCCGGATAGAAGTCGGATAAGCGGTGAGCTCGTATCTCTTTAGATATCGTGCTTGGATCTTTGCAAAGGTAACGTGCAATCTCCTTAAAAGAGGTGCCGACATTTAATGCACGCTCAATGTAAAGTTTGTCTGAGGCGGTAAGGTGCTTGTGGTTTCCTGGAATATATTTACTCATGATGTCTCCTTCCACTGCTGTCAGGAACAAAGACATCATACAACATATGCAGAAGTAAATGCTACCTGTGCATAGGTAACTTCTATCGGAGAAAAGAAGGGTAGAATTTACTTTTGCAATTAAGGCATTATAAAAATCTCTGATTTTTGTCTTGACAACTGAGCCATTATATGACATTCTAATTTTAGTAAGAAAATAATATATTTGAATGGAGGATAATTTCATGAAAATTAAAAAAATAATTTCGTTGTTGTTTATATTTAGCTTGTGTTTTGGAACAGTTACTAATTCAAATATTATAATAAGTCAGGCAAAAAAGAAAGTAAAACTATCAAAAAAGAAAACAACAATTGATGTAAACGAAGTAAAAACGCTCACTTTAAAAAATGCAAAGAAAAAAGTAAAGTGGACTACAAGTAATAAAAAGGTTGTGTCTATTGAAAGTAAATATGGCAAGTATAAGAGAAAAGTGGATATTTCTGGGTGCAAAAAAGGGAAAGCAACAATTACGGCAAAATGCGCTAGGAAAAGATATAAGTGTAAAATAACAGTAAAAGCTGAAAAATATACAAATGATAGACCAAATAATAGACCCAATAATAATTTTGGCACTTTAACAATGAATGTTTCAAATTCCACTGTGGTTATAGGTTCAAGCGGAAGTGCAACAGTAAATGTAGGACAATCTGGTTATACCGGGCGATATTATTTTTATTATGATATAGCAGATACCAGCATTGTAACTTGCAAATGGGGACCCTTTGTAAACCAGAGTTGTCCATTATACATAACAGGTAAATACGCAGGAAGTACTACAATTACAATTACAAATTCAATAAATAATCAAAAGAAAGTCATTAATGTTATATATAAACCTATAGATATAACACTCCCATCTATGCCGATAACATTAAATAACTATTCTTCTAGTAATGTCTTAGAACAAACCTATATATTGAGTAACGTCACTTATGAAATAAGAGGAGATGATGTGTATTTATATTTTTCTGGTAAAAAAACATATGATTATCGAGGTTCTAATCAAAGTTCAAGATTAAACATTAGTTGGAAATTATATAAAAAGGGTTCAACAACCGTTATTGATTCCGGAACCTGCTACTCATCGTCAATTGCTATGGGAGAAAGTTTTGAAAACGATAAAGATTACATTTGGAATTTAGAAAATGGAGAATATGAGTTAAAAATCCTTAATACAAATTAGGGAATTGATAGATAAAGTGAACTCACTGAATATAAAATTATTGATTTTTCTCTTGTAGGCATTGATGTAGTTTATACGGGTGAATATAATGAAGATAAGACATTTCATTATGGGGAACAGAAAGTAAAGGTTACATATTTAGGTAAATTTTCGAGAGTGTCCCAAAGTTTGTGTAAACCTCCAAACTGAGTAATATTATCTTACATCAATTTGAAGGTTTACACAAACTTTGGGACACTCTCTTTTCAACAGCAAGAACATTAAGTTCTTTTTCTCCTTTAAGCAGCTGGAGTACGAGGTTGGTTTTAAATTCAGCACTGAAATTTCTTCTTGATCTGGACATAATAAGTACCTTCTTTCATTTGTTGGTTATAGTATATCAGATTCATTAAGAAATGTCGTGTTCAGTGTCTTAATTTATGAGACCATTATGGAGCCAAGCGGTCCTGTGACGTTGATTTTTTCGATTGTTCCGTTCATTCCAAGGGTAAGAGCTTCTACCGTTCCCTCTCCGCCATCCAATGTCAAGTTATCTTAATGACATTGTTGACACACGGGCACGCGTCCTATAGAAAAGAGAAGTCATAACACCAAATTCAAGCGAGCTTGAATGGTGTTAAGCTTCTCTTCTTTGCATGGCTTATTGACTTCGCAAGTACTCCCAGTAGGAATCGAACCTACAACTGCCCCTTAGGAGTTCTCTGTGAACTGTGGTAACTGGTAGTTCGATTATCCTTTTAGGAGCGTTTAATAATTATGAAAAAGATTATAAAACGATTGCTTACAGGTGTACTTACCCTTGCAACCGTATTTACCGCATTACCTGTCACACAGGTTCATGCTGCGGATTCCGTCTATACCACTACGGACGGTAAAGCAGGAACAATCGTCAAGGTTGACAATAGCGGTACAGAGATTAAGAGCTTTGAAGAAAGCATAATGACCGCTGACGGTCAGACTGCCTATTGTGTAGATATTAACACCAACTTTGAATCGGGATATAAAAACCGTGTTGACGCTAAAGACAGAATGAGTGACGACCAAATATCAGACGTGGCGTTGAATCTGGAATACGTCAAACAGTATTCCAAAACACACAGTCTTTCCAGCAAGCAAGTCTATCTGTTGGAACAATGCGTTGTCTGGCGTAGATTGAGCGTTCATTTAGGTTGGGGTTACAACAATGTACGAGCTGCCTATGACGAAGTATCAGAAAAAATCCAGTCAGAAGTCTATGAGAACGCAAAGGCTTTCGCAAAAGCGAATAAAGACCGTTACGACTGTGGCGGTTATATTTATGTCGGTGAGGGGCAGGATTTAGGACAGTTCTGGGCGAAGCTGGCTGTCGGTGATGGCAAGATTCAGAAATCGTCCAGTAATACAGCGGTTACAAAGTCTAATGACTGCTATTCCTTATCTGGTGCAACTTATACTGTCTATTCTGATAAAGGCTGCACGAAGTCTGTTGCCACACTTACGACAGATGGCAACGGGAACACGGACACTGTGGAGTTGAGGGCAGCGACATACTATGTAAAGGAAACGGGAAAATCCACCGCACAGGGTAACGCTTCTTTGGAGGGTGCAGAGTTCGTCTGGAAGTATTATGACGGATATTACACAAAAGATAATCTTCCAGCAGAAGCAACACGCACATGGACGACAAAGACAATCGCTGAAAAAGACAGTAATAACGAAGTCCATTACATCACACGTTTAGCTGACGCTTACAAAATATCGGGTGACAGTTTCTACACACAAAACGGTACTGTCTGCCTGCCGCTTGGTACTATCACTGTGGAAGAAAAAGCTGCTCCAAACGGGTACTTGTTAGAGGGTGCATATATGCAGGCTAACGGAAGTTCGGAACAGATAAAAGGTGTCTATGTGGCACAGATTACAGAAGATGGTGAGCTTGCAGCATTAAGCGGCAGCAACCAGTATTCCGTATCAGACAAGGTGATTCGTGGCGGTGTGAAAATCCAGAAGCGTGACCTTGAAACGAAAGATACAAAACCACAAGGCGACGCAGATTTCACAGTTTGATTTGACACTGGAAAAGGATAGTAACTGGAAGATTGTTAAGTAAAGTTGATTTTATATAAGAGAATGTATATAATTATTCTATCTTAAAGAGAGGTGGTTGAAATGAAACGCTGCATTGTTTTAACTGGAATGGTTATTATATTTTAGCAATGATAGGAGGACTTTAAATGACTATTCCAGAAAATAAAATTTATCCACGTACTGGGGATAAAGAAACAATTTATTTAAAAAATGTAATCAAAAATCCTAATATAGAAGTTGGCGATTACACAATGTATAATGATTTTGTAAATGACCCAACGCTATTTGAAAAAAAGAATGTATTGTATCACTATCCTATAAATCACGATAAGTTAATAATTGGGAAATTTTGCTCGATTGCCTGTGGTGCTAAATTCTTATTTAATAGTGCTAATCATACATTATCTTCATTATCAACCTATCCATTTCCATTATTTTTTGAGGAATGGAATTTGGATAAGAAGAATGTTACTCAATCATGGGACAATAAAGGTGACATTATTATTGGTAATGATGTATGGATTGGATATGAGGCTGTTATATTAGCAGGTGTAAGTATCGGTGATGGAGCAATTATCGGCGCACGTGCTGTTGTTACCAAAGACGTACCACCATATACTATTGTAGGTGGTGTTCCTGCAAAACCGATTAAAAAACGCTTTTCTGACGAAACTATTTCATCCTTATTAAGTATTCAATGGTGGAACTGGTCGAAAGAAAAAATCTCTAAAAACATAAAGGCGATACAGGCAGGAGAAATTGACGAATTACAATAACAAATGTGCTAGAAATCAAGGTGGTGATATAATGTGTCAAAACAAGAAACGAAAAAATGATGTTTTACTCCATGCAAAGTCAGTAAATACATACGCAATTTGCATGGAGTAAGAAAGCGTAAATGCTGGCTTTGCTTTTAACAATAAGATGTTAAAGGAGTGAGCCTGCATGAAATATATAAAAGCAAACTCAATACTTCCTATCTCTCTGATTGAAGAATTGCAAAATTACATTCAAGGTGGTTATATTTATATACCATCTAAGAATGAGAATAAAAAAGGTTGGGGAGAATTGAGTGGATATAAGCGTGAGATTGAAAAAAGAAATAAAAAAATCAGAATGGATTATAAACATGGAAAAAGCCTTGAAGAATTATCAAAAAGCTATTTCTTATCCATTCATTCAATCAGAAAGATAATATATAAGAAATTTCAGGAAGAGGTTTGCCACTGTGCGACCTCTTCTCTTTTATGTAAAAAATAAGTCTGTAAATAACATTATATTGTAGTGCTTACTTTGCAATGATACTATTTTCAAGGAGGTGCTATATGGAAAGAAATTTAATTTTGATTGATTCTATGCCAACTGTCGTTTGGGGCAAGGAATCAGAAAAAATATATATTTATGTTCACGGAAAAAACGGTAACAAGGAAGAGGCTCTTTTTTTTGCAAATATTGCTGAAAGAAAAGGTTATCAAACTATTAGTTTTGACTTACCATCTCATGGTGAAAGAAAAAATAAAGATATTGAATGTAATATATGGAATGGAATACATGACTTAGAATGTATCTGGAAATATGTTCAATGTAACTGGGATAAAATTTATTTATATGCTTGCAGCATAGGCGCATATTTCAGTCTGCACGCTTATAAGAACAGAAATATTGAAAAATGTCTTTTTCTTTCGCCGATACTAGATATGGATTATTTAATACATAATATGTTTTCATGGTTTGATGTAAGTGAGAATGAATTAAAGGAAAGACAAAAAATCGAAACACCGATTGAAACTTTATCATGGAAATACTACCAATATGTAAAAGAGAATCCTGTTCAACACTGGGATATACCAACAGCTATTATGTATGGCAGCAAAGATATATTGCAATCAATAGAAATTGTTCGTCATTTTTCAATGAAGTTTAATTGCCAATTATACATATCAAAAGAAAGTGAACATTCATTTATGAGTGATTCTGATAGAAAAATTGTAACTGATTGGATAGAGGGAAGTATTTGAATCTCTTATTTTGTATAATTGCTACTGGATTGGTTGAAAATCTAATGTTTCCCATCATTTTAAAAAGTTGTTGAAAATCATTTTAATTGCCCTTACTATTTACGTGTTGAAGTCGACATCAACAATTTTATTTTTGGAGGTAATGATTTGAAAATAGAAGAATTTAAAGATATTACAATCGCTTATATGCGTAATACAGGTGAATATGGCAAACAAAATGAAAGGTTAATGGAAGATTTTAAAGAGTTCTTGAGAAAGAACAAATTGTTTACAGAAGAAACCACTATTTTAGGGATTGCATTAGATAATCCTGCCCTTACACCTACTAATAGACTAAGATATGATGTAGGACTTGTCATAGATGAAAAATCGGATATAAACCTAGCTACTCGCAAAATTGATGATGGGAAATATGCGATATTTGAGGTCAGTCATACTAAACAAGATGTGTTGCAATTTTGGAAAAATATCCAAAACCTTACCACAGATTTATCAGTTGACGATAAGCGACCAATTATTGAACGCCAAGCGGTCCTGTGACGTTGATTTTTTCGATTGTTCCGTTCGTTCCAAGGGTAAGAGCTTCTACCGTTCCCTCTCCGCCATCCAATGTCAAGTTATCTTAATGACATTGTTGACACACGGGCACGCGTCCTATAGAAAAGAGAAGTCATAACACCAAATTCAAGCGAGCTTGAATGGTGTTAAGCTTCTCTTCTCTGCATGGCTTTTTGACTTTGCGAGTACTCCCAGTAGGAATCGAACCTACAACTGCCCCTTAGGAGGGGGCTGTTATATCCATTTAACTATGAGAGCAAAATCCGGCTTATGCAGCATAAGCCGGAGATTTTTATTTTATCCGGTAATTACAGATATTTTTTCAAAACATCGACTTTATCTAATCTCTCCCAAGGAAGGTCTAAGTCGCTGCGGCCGAAGTGGCCATAGGCAGCAGTCTGGGAATAGATTGGTTTTCTGAGGTCGAGCATCTGGATGATGCCGGCCGGACGCAAATCGAAGTTCTCGGCAATGATGTCGACTAATTTGCTTTCCGGTAATTTGCCGGTGCCAAATGTGTCAATGCGTACGGAAGTTGGTGAAGCAACACCGATTGCGTAGGACAACTGGATTTCTGCGCGGTCACACAGACCGGCAGCTACAATATTTTTGGCAACGTAGCGGGCTGCGTATGCAGCCGAGCGGTCAACTTTTGTCGGGTCCTTTCCGGAGAAAGCGCCACCGCCGTGGCGTGCCCAGCCACCGTAAGTATCGACAATGATTTTACGACCGGTTAAACCGCTGTCGCCGTTTGGTCCGCCGATTACAAAACGACCGGTTGGGTTAATATAGAATTTTGTATCTTTGTCAATTAATTCCGCAGGGAGAACAGCATCTACGACATATTTGCGGATGTCTTTCTGAATCTGTTCCCAGGAAACATCTTCGCTGTGCTGCGATGAAACAACAACAGCATCCAAACGCAGTGGATTTCCATTTTCATCGTATTCTACCGTGACCTGTGATTTGCCGTCTGGGCGCAGGTAGGAAAGCGTTCCGTCTTTGCGGACTTTGGAAAGCTGGCGGGACAATTTGTGTGCCAGATAAATTGGATATGGCATATAGTCATCGTCGGTTTCGTTTGTTGCGTAACCAAACATCATACCCTGGTCGCCGGCACCTTCCGATTCAATTTCGGAGTCCGTCAGCTTCGCTTCTAATGCTTTGTCGACGCCCATTGCGATGTCGGAAGACTGTTTGTCCAGTGCAATTTTAACCTGGCAGGTTTTTCCGTCAAAGCCCTTTGCGGCATCGTCATAGCCAATTTTACAGATTGTATCGCGAACGATTGCTTCAATGTCAACCGTTGCATTGGATGTAATTTCACCCATAACTAAAACTAAATCAGTAGTGACTGCTGTTTCGCAGGCAACACGACTCATCGGGTCCTGTGCGAGCATAGCATCCAAGATGGCATCGGAAATCTGATCACAGATTTTGTCCGGATGTCCCTCGGTTACCGATTCAGAAGTAAAAAGTATCTTACCCATGGTTTCCTCCATTCAAATTCATACGTAAATAACATTCTTATTCTACTATAACAGTAAAATATCGTCAAGTTGGAAAAAATGATAAAAAATGATAAAGTTTTACACATTTTTATTTTTTTATGTTATGATAGAAACAGACGGTAAAATAAAGAATAAAAAGTGATAAAGAGGAGAACTATGGCAATTCACATTTTTGTCATTTGCCTTGTTGTTTTGGGGCTTCAGAATATTATTTCCATAACCATTCATAAGAAGCGTTTTTCCAAACAGGTGGATGAATTACAGAAGCAGCTGGATGAAAAAAAAGAAGAATCTGAACTTGTCATGAGGGAAATGCTAAGCAATATTACCCATGATTTAAAAACACCCTTAACGGCGATACGCGGGTATGCCCAGGGAATATTAGATGGAGTGGCGGCAACCCCTGACCGCATGAACAAGTATATCAGTACCATAAGAAATAAAGCAGATGACATGGCAAATCTGGTAAATGAGTTGTCGTTGTTTGCTCAAATTTATAATAAAGAAATTGAATATAAAAAAGGAGGTGTCGAAATTGATGAATACATCAGCCGGTGTATGAGCAATTTGTCACTTGACTTGGAAACCAGAAAGATTGATTTTTTATATCGAAATGATGTGGAAAAGGGAACGTGCCTTTATATTGATGAGGAAAAGATAAAACGAGTTTTTTATAATGTAATTGGAAATGCATACAAATACATTGATAAAGATTTGGGAATGATATTTCTTCATATTGAGGATGCCGGGAAAATGGTCTGGGTTCGAATTACCGATAATGGTTCGGGAATCGAGAAAGATGAACTGCCGCTGATTTTTGAACGTTTTTACCGAACCGACAGTTCCAGAAATTCAAAAACCGGAGGAACCGGACTTGGTCTCGCGATTGCAAAAAAGATAATTGAAGACCATGGCGGACAGATTTATGCGGAAAGTGAAAAGGGGAAAGGGACGAAAATTTCTTTTTCTTTGCCAAAGAAAGTAGACGAAAAGAAAAAAATATGATAGCATAGGATTAGTAGAATGGAGGGCCAGTATGAAGAAAATACTTATTGTTGAAGATGAATTACCGATTGCTGAGTTGGAAAAAGATTATTTGGAGCTTAGTGATTTTGAGGTTACGATTGAGACCGACGGCATTGAGGGCGAAGCAAAAGCAATGAGCGGAGAGTACGATTTGCTGATTCTTGATGTAATGCTTCCGGGACAGGACGGATTCGAAATTTGCCGTAAATACAGAGAAAAGTATTTGGCACCTGTCATTGTTGTTTCGGCAAAAAAGGAAGATATTGATAAAATCCATGGATTAGGACTTGGTGCAGATGATTATATGACAAAACCATTCAGTCCGAGTGAATTGGTGGCACGTGTGAAAGCACATATAAACCGTTATGAGTCTCTGACGGAGAAATCATCTGAGAAGACGGCAAAGAATGAGACGATTGAGGTTGGTGATTTAAAGATTGACCGTACCGCCCGTCGTGTATTTGTTCGTGGTGAAGAGAAAAATTTAACTTCCAAAGAATTTGATTTGCTTTACTTTTTGGCAAAAAATCCAAATCATGTATTCCCGAAAGAAGAGCTGTTCCAGCAAATCTGGGATGTAGGTCCGATTGGGGAAAATGGCATGGTTGGCGATATTGCCACCGTTACCGTGCATATCAAAAAAATTCGTGAAAAAATTGAGCAGGATACATCCAATCCGGAGTATATTGAGACCATCTGGGGTGTTGGATACCGATTCCGCGCCAATTAATTTCAGGGATAAAAAATTTAAAATCGAAGATACTAAGGTAGCAGGCCGTATGGTCTGCTGCTTTTTATATTTACGGGAGGTGCGGCATGAAAACAAGAAATTTCATTTTAATCGGTCTTACGATTTTGTTGTGGTTTTCTTTTCGATTTTTGCTTCCGTTGACGCTTCCCTTTGTACTCGCCTATTTTTTTGCGAAACTGGTATCGCCAATGATACAATTTTTGGTAAATAAATTAAAATGGAGACGGAAAGTCAGTATTTTTTTAGTTGTTTTTTTTACGCTGTTGATATTAGGTGGATTTAGCGCTTATATCATTACATTAATTATAAGTCAGGGAATGCTGCTGCTGCAGAAAATACCGGTTTATGGGCAGATTTGCGGAAGAATGCTTGAAAAAATGTGCAGCCACTGCGACCGGATGCTGGAGCTTGCGGATGGAAGCAGTTTTGATTATTTAGAGGGTCAGGCAGCAGGGCTTTATCAGAAAATTGGCACGGATTTACTTCCAAAATTGTCCGGGTGTGCCATTTTTCTCGTAAAAAAGGGAATTGGAGCCATTAGTGCTCTGTTTATTTTCTTTTTGTCGGTGCTTTTAATTTTGCTGGATGACAAAATGCCTGCGGTGCGTGGGAGGCTACGCCCGTTTGTGCAAAAACTGCGTGGTGCCGGACTTGCTTATCTCAAAGCGCAGTCACTGTTGTTATTCATTATTGCGGCACTTTTGGCACTTGGTTTTTATTTCATGGGAAATGATTATGCGATACTTCTTGCGATTGGAATTGCTTTACTGGATGCATTTCCGGTACTTGGGAGCGGTATGGTACTAATTCCGTGGGCGGTATTAAGTGTCATTGGCGGACGATATTATGATGCAGCAATTGTTACAACTCTTTTTTGCGTGGTTACATTTTTGAGAGAAATTTTAGAACCGAGACTGATTGGAAAAGAAGTGGGGATTAAACCATTGTATCTGATTATTTCCGTGTACGCCGGAATCGAATTATTTGGCATCGGTGGTGTGATTTTGGGGCCGGTTTCTCTAACCATTTTGAAAGCGGTACGTGAAGAACTCATTGAGCGGGAACGAACCTAGCGGGAAATCCAGCGGCTCATACCGGAGCCATGGTCTGAAAATGGACGTGTGTGAAAACCTAGTTTTTCGTAAAAAGGTTCTTTGTTCAATGCGGACATGAGGTTTACCATAATGGTCTCTCCCTCATCCACCTGACTTTCCAGCCAGGAAAGAACATGCTCAATAATATATCGTCCAAGTCCCTGCGACTGGTGCGATGGACGCACAATGACATCGCAGATAAAATAGACGTACCCACCATCTCCGACAACACGCGCCATGCCCACAGGCCGTCCGTTCTCTCTGGCAATCAGGGTATAGAGTGAATGGTTGAGGGCGATGCGGGCGCGATTTTCTCTTATGGTAATAAAATCTACGCTTGCACGAAGGTCATTATATTCATCAATTGTTATGGAATGATTTAATGTTATATTTTCTATGTTCATGGCAAGCTCCTAAAGTATCAGACAAACTGGTTGGTTGTTTCATCATACTGGTAGTCAATGGAATCCAATGTCTGACAAAGCTCTGCCTGATTCAGTTCATATGTCTGGCACAATTCTTCCAAAGTTGCAAATTGATCCCGTAATTTTGTATTTACAAAACTAACTAAAATAATGGGGTCCTGTGGTACATCCACAATCAAACACCTCCTGTGTATTTTCATTGATTCCCAACTATCATACATAAAAACATAGTTTCTTGTCAACCCTATTATAAGAAAGAATCTTTTTGGGAGGTGATTATGTCGCAGAGAACAGAATTTTCAAAGGATTTTAGCAAAAATAAACAGCGGATTGATGAACTTTTGCAGATTGATAAAAGCTTTGATTTGCTGTACCGGGTGGTGATTATTGGTGGTAAAAAGGCTTGTTTTTATTTTGTTGACGGTTTCTGTAAAGACGAAATTATGGAGAAGGTATTAGAATTTCTCTATAAAATTAAACCGGAGGAAATGCCGGAAACAGCGCATGATTTTTTAAATGAAAAATTGCCGTATGGTGAGATTGATTTAGTGCGGACAGAAAATGATTTGATTCAGAGGTGCTTATCGGGTGTTCCGCTTTTGATGGTGGATGGATACTGCGAACTGCTCGCAATGGATTTTCGAACATATCCGGCACGTTCGGTCGACGAACCGGAAAAAGATAAAGTAATGCGCGGTTCCAGAGATGGTTTTGTGGAAACCGTTGTGTATAATACGGCATTGGTCAGAAGAAGAATTCGTTCTACGGACCTTGTGATGGAAATGCATACAGTAGGAAAAAGTTCACGGACAGATGTCGTAATTGCTTATATGGGTAACCGTGTGGAGCCGGAAATGTTAAACAACATTCGTAAGCGGATTGACGCGATTGAGATTGATTCTCTTTCCATGAATCAGCAGAGTCTTGCAGAATGTTTATATCAGCACAAGTGGTATAATCCGTTTCCGAAATTCAAGTTTTCGGAACGTCCGGATGTCACAGCAGCCAGTATATTGGAGGGAAGTGTGGCAATTTTAGTGGATAATTCGCCATCTGCCATGATTTTACCGACATCGGTTTTTGATATTGTCGAGGATGCGGACGATTATTATTTTCCTCCTGTGACAGGAACTTACCTGCGGCTGTCGCGAATGGTCATTGATTTTCTTGCTGTTTTCATGACGCCGGTATTTTTACTTTTTATTATGCATCCGGAGTGGCTTCCAGAGTCCTTAAAGTTTATTCAGATTAATGACCCGGTGAATGTTCCGATTTTTCTGCAAATGCTGATTTTGGAGTTCGCCATTGATGGATTAAAACTAGCGTCGGTGAATACTCCGAATATGCTGAGCACGCCGCTTAGTGTCGTGGCAGGTATTATATTGGGTGATTATACGGTAAGTTCCGGCTGGTTCAATGCCGAAATCATGCTGTATATGGCATTTGTGGCCGTGGCAAATTACACGCAGGTCAGTTTGGAACTTGGCTATGCGCTGAAGTTCATGCGGATTATTTTGATTTGTCTTACCGCCGCATTTGGTCCGTGGGGACTGCTTGCCGGTACGGCGCTGGTAGTTGTTTTGATTGTGACGAACCGGACAATCAGCGGAAAAAGCTATATTTATCCGATTGTTCCGTTTAATGCGAAACAGTTTTTGCGACGGTTTTTCCGAGTAAATCTGCCGAGTTCGGAAAAATAAAATATTTGTTGACAAAATAAGAAAAAAAGATATAATTAAATCAAGTTTTTAAAAAGTGTAGAAGGAGGAGAAAGCGATTAAGGTTTGGGGAGATTCAAAAGACAGGGAAGCCGCATTGCTGGACGATTCCATGCGGCGGGTTACATATGGGGAACTAAAGCAAAGAATAATCGACGTGGGTAGACATTTGAGCGTTAGACAGCTAGTCGTAATAGAGATGGGAAACAACATAGAATCTGTTGTCTTTTATCTTGGGTGTTTGTTTAAAGGAACTGTAGCTATTCTTGTACATGAGAATCTTTCAGAGTTTGAATTATCCGAGTATATTGAAAAATTTCAGCCAGAATATTTATTTTTGTTAATCTGACAAGTCGTTTTCAATTATGTATGACCAAACTGAAGCAACGGCAAGGATGACCGTGTTGCCATGGACAGAGATGCAGCGAAAAAAGGGTAGTGTCGGCAGGTTGCTCTTTAATGTGAGATTATGGTTATCTAGATGAAGAAGGGTGTTAATTATGAAAAAGGTTTTGTTTTTGCTTATTATGTTTACTTTTTTTATTGAAGCATCTTCTTGTAATAATTCACAGGGGGAGAAACATAATGAAATGAAAGTATCATCAATTGCTGAAACAAAGATACAAACAAAGGATTCTCCTTTTGATGTTGAAAATGGTGTATTAAAAAAATATCATTGGCAGAAATGTGAGGAAACGGAAAACGAAAAACGAAAAAGCGTTTATAACAAGAAATATGATTTGGGTGAACTTGGAACAGGAGAGGAATTATAACGATTTGGTTTTGGTCAAAATTGAAAGGAGATGAAACTTAATGAAAAAGTTAGAAAGTAAATGGACATATGCCGTATTATTACTACCCATGATTTTGTGTGTTTTTTATAGTAAGCTATGTGATGTTAACGCCATGATGAAAGAAAGCAGGTTGATTTTTGACCCATATGGTTCGGCGGGTATTACATGGGCATATTGGAATAGTATTAGTAAGATTACATGGATGCTTTTTCTTGCTTTAAGTTTAGTTTCTATTTTAACGGTAGTGGGGGCTTTTTGTAATTATAAAAGCGCAAAAAAAGCAGCCTATATCACGATTATTTTAAATACATGTGGTGTTCTGTGGCTGTTTATCTTAACACTTGCAGAGAAAAATACTGCTTTGATGCAGCAACTGGCAAAAATATTTGCTTTACTTAGTGGTGTTAAATATTCGAAACAGGCTAACATTGTGTCAAATACGTATTTTGCTGACAGAGCAATGGTATTAGGGATATTGTTTGCGAGTTTAATCATTTGCTGCATTATAATTGCAAGAACAAAAATCAAGGAAAACAACAACATAAACCTCTGTAAAATTGTAGGATTTGGTTTGATTGTCAGTTTTGTTCGCTCTTTACTGCAACAGTATTGGCAGTCTAATACAATGATTAAGGTTTTAGGAGTTGGAAATAAGGAAAATCAAGAACTTTTTTCGCAGATGTTTCAGCTAAAAGGTGAGTATTCATGGTATTTTGATTTCCCAATTTTGGAATTGATTATAATGGCAGTTTTGTTGTGTACATTTGATAGAACATCAAAAACAAAAAATATCATAACAGGTGGTGTGGTGGCACTATTGATTCAGTCGAGTGTTATCTTGGGAACGATGTTGCATAGAATAAATAATTTACAACAAGTGTATCAAAAGGAACAGGAATTATTCTATTCAAAAACATTAAAAGCAGATGCTGTGTCACAGTGTATTGGTTTATTTGTGTTTGATTTTATTTCAATTTTTATGTTATTGCTTTTCCTGAAAAAAGAAACAACATTTTTGATGATAGGAATTGCTCAAATTTGTGTATTGCTGATAAGTGTTTTGTGTATGAAATTGACTGGGACGATACAAAATTACGGAATTGTAGTGGGTATTGTTAGTGCAGTAGTATTTATATGCTTGTATGTTATGAATACAAAACTACAAAAATGTAAAAGTGAGAATAGGATGAAAAAATAATGTAAAACAAAGGGACTGTCCCACTGAGACAGCCACCCCTTTTTTATCCTTCCATCAATTGCTTTTTAATCCAGGCAATTTCTTCTTTATAAGGTGGTGTTGATTTCTTTGGATTTTCCGGGTCTTTGATATACGGAGTCTCCAGAATTTTCGGAATCGTTTCAAAGCGCGAATCTCGAATAACCTGCATCAGGGCGTCGCTTCCTAAATAACCTTTTCCAAAATTCTCGTGGCGGTCTTTTGCTGCACCGAGCGGATTTTTACTGTCGTTAATATGGAAAGCAGCAATCTGGTCAAGACCAATTATTTTATCAAATTCCTTCATAACATTTTCGTAGTCGTTCACTAAATCGTAGCCGGCATCATTTACATGGCAGGTGTCAAAGCAGACACGAAGTTTATCCGGATGATTGCAGCCGTCATAAATAGCCTTCAATTCTTCAAAACTGCGTCCGATTTCTGTGCCTTTTCCAGCCATTGTTTCCAGTGCGATAAACACGGGAGTATCTTCGTTTAAAACTTCATTAAGTCCTTTGCAGATTTGTGCAATACCGGCTTCTGCTCCGGCACCAACATGTGCACCCGGATGTAAAACTAAAACGGTTGCACCCATAGCCGCTGTGCGTTCAATCTCTTTTGCCAGAAAAGTGACCGCCAGTTCATAGGTCTCCGGTTTTACCGTGTTGGCAAGATTAATAATGTAAGGTGCATGAACAATAAAGTTTGCCATGTCATGTTCTTCCATTAACTTTCTTGCCTGTGGAATGCATAATTCCGAAATATCTTTACGTCTCGTATTCTGGGGAGCACCGGTGTATACCATAAAAGTATTGGCATCATAAGAAAGTGCCTCTTTTACGGAATTCACAAGCATATCTTTGCCGCTCATTCCCACGTGAGAGCCGAGTAATAACATAAGAAATCCTCCTTTGGCACGCTGGGGCGTGTTTGTGATGTTCTTAGTATACACGTTTGGGGGTAATGTGTAAACAATAGATAAATTGTTTGTGCCAAGTGTTCATTCACTCTTTTTTTGTTTCCGTAATTCAAGAGAAAAGTTTTGTGTCTCGTGGGCACTTTCGCTAATGGAGCTGCGTAGCAGCAAGGGCACTGAAACTACCAGTGCCTCTTGCTGACGCGCTCCAAACCCGCGAGCTACAAAATTTTTCTCTTGAATTACTGGAATCCAAAGAAACTGGCGGTGAACATTTGCCACAAGCTAGAACTTTTGTGACTCAATCGTTCATTGTTTTACAAATACATTATGAAATGTTTTCTGAATGCAGTTATAAGATGATAAAGAAAAACTTAGTTTGGGATGATGGGGCTGTCAAAAATGTTCGTTACTAGTTCCTTTGCCTTCCAATAATTCCGTAGGAAAACTTTGTGACGAGTGGGTTTTGAGTGCGTCGGTATGTGTTGCAAGAAGTCCAGTGGACTTCTGTTCTGCAACGACCGAAGCGGAGCGTAGACCACTGGTAGTTTCAGTGCCCATACCGCTACGTACTCAATGAACGGGAGTGCCCACGAGACGCAAAGCTTTCCTACGGAATTATTGGAAGACAAAAAATGCCAACGAACACTTGCCTCCCCCTGCCACATCCATGCTTGACATCTCGTCCCATTTTACCTAAAATAAGAAACTAAGAAAGTGGCTTCATTTGCCACTTGACTTAAGAATTGGAGGAATATCAAAAAATGAGTAAGAAACCTTATTATTTGACGACGGCGATTGCTTACACATCGGGCAAGCCGCATATTGGCAATACTTACGAAATCGTTTTGGCTGATGCCATTGTCCGATACAAACGTTTTCAGGGGTATGATGTTCGTTTTCAGACAGGAACCGATGAGCATGGACAGAAAATTGAGTTAAAAGCACAAGAAGCAGGAATCACACCAAAAGAATTTGTAGATGGTGTTTCGACAGAGATAAAAAGAATTTGGGATTTGATGAATACGTCTTATGACCGCTTTATTCGTACAACCGATGAGGATCATGAAAAGCAGGTTCAGAAGATTTTCAAAAAGCTTTATGATAAAGGCGATATATACAAAGGCTTTTATGAGGGTATGTATTGTACGCCTTGCGAATCTTTCTTTACACCATCCCAGCTGGTGGATGGCAAATGTCCGGACTGTGGCAGAGAGTGCCAGCCGGCAAAAGAAGAAGCTTATTTCCTTAAATTAAGTAAATATCAGGACCGTCTGATGAAGCACATCGAGACACATCCGGAATTTATTCAGCCGGAGTCTCGTAAAAACGAGATGGTAAATAACTTTTTGAAACCGGGCTTACAGGATTTGTGTGTTTCCCGTACAAGTTTCAAGTGGGGAATCCCGGTTGACTTTGACCCGGCACATGTAATTTATGTGTGGATTGATGCATTAAGCAACTATGTGACCGGTACCGGATTTGATTTGGATGGAAATCACACGCTTGTGGATGGCGAGAATTTATATGAAAAATACTGGCCGGCAGATTTGCATCTGATTGGAAAAGATATTCTTCGTTTCCACACCATTTACTGGCCGATTATGCTGATGGCACTTGACATTCCACTGCCGAAACAGGTATTTGGACATCCGTGGCTTTTGCAGGGTGACGGCAAGATGAGTAAGAGTAAAGGAAATGTTATTTATGCTGATGATTTGGTAGATATTTTTGGCGTGGATGCCGTACGTTATTTTGTTTTGCACGAAATGCCATTTGAAAATGATGGTGTTGTGAGCTGGGAACTCATGGTAGAGCGTATGAACTCTGATCTTGCAAACGTTCTTGGCAACCTTGTAAACCGTACGATTTCCATGACGAACAAATATCTTGGCGGCGTTTTGGAAAATAAAAATGTGACAGAAGCAGTTGATGACGATTTGAAAGAGACTGTTTTGTCGGTGCCAAAAGCAGTGGAAGAAAAAATGGATAAACTGCGTGTTGCAGATGCGATTACGGAAGTGTTCCGTTTGTTCAAACGCTGTAACAAATATATTGATGAGACGGAGCCATGGGTACTTGGAAAAGACGAGGCAAAGAAAGACCGTCTTTCTACTGTCCTTTACAACTTAGTAGAGAGTATCGTAATTGGTGCTAGTCTGTTAGAGCCATTTATGCCGGAGACGACAGAGAAAATTCTTGCACAGTTAAATGCGAAAAAACGTGGTTATGAAGAAATGGATACGTTTGGTCAGTATGAGTCCGGTACAAAAGTAACGGATTCTCCGGAAATTTTGTTTATGCGTCTCGATCCGAAAGAAGTTTTGGCAAAGGCTGAAGAAATTAAACAGAAACAGATGGCAGAAGTAAAGGCTGAGTCCGGTGAAGAAGATGCCGGCGGGGAAGAAGGAATTGACATCGAAGCAAAACCGGAAATCACATTTGATGACTTTATGAAAATGCAGTTCCAGGTGGGCGAGATTATTGCCTGTGAGGAAGTGCCGAAATCGAAAAAATTACTTTGCAGCCAGGTGAAAATTGGCAGTGAAGTCAAACAGATTGTATCAGGAATTAAGAAATATTATTCACCGGAAGAAATGGTTGGCAAAAAAGTAATGGTACTTGTCAACTTAAAACCGGCGAAACTTGCAGGAGTATTATCGGAAGGAATGCTTCTTTGCGCAGAAGACGCAGAAGGAAACCTCTCCCTCATGACTCCCGAGAAAAAAATGCCGGCAGGAGCAGAGATATGCTAAAGCATTGAGCCGTGCACTAGAAAGAAACGATTTCTCTTGTGCTTGCACAAAAGAGAAAATCGTTTCTTTCTAGTATAGGGCGAAAGCCCGGCAGTGAGGAATGCGGAGCATTCCGAGGTGCGGCACGGCGATAGAAAGGGCGAAAGCCCAGCAGTGAGGAATGCGAAGCATTCCGAGGTGCGGCACGGCGAGAGAAGCGGCGAAAGCCCGGCAGTGAGGAATGCGGAGCATACCTCGGCGAGAGGAGAGAACTATGAGCAGTTATATTTTCGACACCCACAGCCATTATGACGACAAAGCTTTTGACAGCGACCGCGACGAAATCCTTGGTGGACTTTTGGCAAAGGGAATTGGTAAAGTCGTGGATGTGGGGGCAGATATGCCATCCAGTAAAATGGCACTTGAACTGGCAAAGCAGTATGAATTTGTCTATGCGGCGCTGGGGGTGCATCCGAGTGAAGTGGAAGGGCTGACGGAAGATGACATGGCGTGGATTTCTAGTCATGCAGCACATGAAAAAGTGGCAGCCATCGGAGAAATCGGGCTGGATTATCACTGGCCGGAGCCGGAACCGGCACTTCAGAAGCAGTGGTTTCGCAGACAGATTGAACTTGCAAAGGAAGTAAAACTTCCGATTATTGTGCACAGCCGTGATGCGGCAGATCCGACCATGCAAATCATTCAGGAAACAAAAGCCTATGAGTGCGGCGGCGTCATTCACTGTTATTCGTATTCGCCGGAAATGGCAGAAGAATATGTGAAAATGGGATTCTTTATTGGCATGGGAGGAGTCCTCACATTTAAAAATGCAAAAAAATTAGTAAGATGTGCCGAGCGGATTCCGCTGTCTTCTATTGTGTTGGAAACAGACTGCCCGTATATGGCACCGGAGCCAAACAGAGGAAAGCGAAACGATTCGTCGCAGCTTATTTACGTGGCACAGAAGTTAGCAGAAATTAAGGGCATTACGGCAGAAGAAGTAAAGCAGGCAACAACGGAAAATGCCCACCGGTTATACCGGCTGACACAGAATAAATAAAAGGAGAAAACGCGTGGCAAAACTGGGAAACCCACAGGAAACCATACAGGTTTTACAAAAACATGATTTTCATTTTCAAAAAAAATTCGGACAAAATTTTTTGATTGACCCGCATGTGTTAGATAAAATTATCGAGGCGGCAGAAGTCACAAAAGATGATTTTGTACTGGAAATCGGACCGGGAATCGGAACGATGACACAGTATTTGTGCGAGGCGGCAAGACAGGTATTAGCAGTAGAAATTGACAACAACCTCATTCCGATTTTACAGGAGACACTTTCACCTTATGATAATGTAGAAATTCTTCATGGGGATATTTTAAAGCAGGATATTCATGAAATTGCGGAAAAATATAATGACAAAAAGCCAATCAAGGTAGTTGCAAACCTGCCTTATTACATTACAACCCCGATTATTATGGGACTTTTAGAGAGCCACGTGCCACTTGCTAACATTACCGTTATGGTGCAGAAAGAAGTGGCTGAACGCATGCAGGCAGAGCCGGGCACAAAAGAATATGGTGCATTGTCGCTTGCCGTGCAGTATTACGCAAAACCGTATTTGGCGGCGAATGTTCCGCCAAACTGTTTTATGCCGCGGCCTAATGTTGGAAGTGCGGTAATAAGACTTGACTGCTTAAACCGGGTGCCAATTGAGGTATCCGATGAAAAGTTGATGTTCCGTCTGATTCGGGCGTCTTTTAACCAGCGCCGGAAAACTTTACAGAATGGACTGGCGAACAGTCCGGAACTCTCCTTTTCCAAAGAGGAAATCAAAAGTGCACTGGAAGCAATGGAGTTAAGTCCGACGATTCGTGGGGAAAAACTTAGTTTAGCGCAATTTGCTGCATTAGCAGATGAATTAAAAAAGATTCAACAGGGAGGTAATACCGATGAGTGAAACAATGGCAGATTACGAAGACCAAATTAATGCATCTTTTCGATCGTTCCGCGAAGGCGATACGGTGACCGGAGAGGTGGTAAGCGTTGAAGAAGAGGAAGTCCTTTTGGATTTACGCAGTTTTTCACAGGGAGTAATTCCTTCCGGTGAATATAGTGATGATCCGAATTTCCATGCGATGGATGAGATTCGCACCGGAGAAATGCTGACGGCTGTTGTGCTTTCGCCGGATGATGGACAGGGCCGTGTCCTTCTGTCCCTGCGCGAGGCAAAAAGAGAAGAGGCATGGGAACAGGTAGAGAAGGCACTGGAAGAGAGAACGGTGTTTACGGTAAAAGTAAATAACAGCGTGAATGCCGGTGTTGTTGCCTACTGCGAGGGACTGAGAGGATTTATTCCGGCGTCGAAACTGGCACTTGAGTATGTAGAAGATGTGGAAGAATATGTTGGAAAGACACTTTCGGTTATTGTCATTACAGCAGACCGCGAGGCAAATAAACTGGTTCTTTCCGCAAAAGATGTGGAAAAGGAAAAAGCAGCAAAAGAGCAGGAGAAAAAATTAAATGCTCTGCAAAAAGGGTTCGTGACAGAAGGCGTAATTGAGCGCATTGAGCCATATGGATGCTTTGTGACAATCGGGGATGGCTTATCCGGGCTTGTTCATATTTCCCAGATTTGCAATAAATTTTTACATTCGCCAAATGAAGTTGTCAAACTCGGGCAAACGGTGAAGGTAAAGGTCCTTGATGTGGCGGACGGAAAAATCCGCCTGAGCATGAAAGAGGCAGAGGATATTGCACCGGAAGTGGAAGAGGCCGAATCCATTGAGTATCATGATGAGGAGGCAACGACTTCTTTAGCTTCTCTTTTGGCAGGGATTCATTTCGAAGATTAGCGCATAAAAATCACCGCGGCACATACATTATACTAACAATCAAAAGCGGAATATGCTTAGAAATGGAGTGTGTGCGGTGAGGAATAAGAGATGCCGGGTCAGGCGGCTGCTTACAATGGTGGTTCTTTTTTCTTTTGGAATGTGCCTGTTTAGTGGATGCGGCACGGAAAAAGAGGGCAAAAGAGGAAAGGATTTGGACTATACGGTGGTTCCGACAGAGGAGTGTCCGGCTGATTTTTTAGCTGAAATCAATAAAAAGAAAATCAATCCGTTTCAGATGACTTATGAAGATGGCGAGTACTGCTATCTGGCGGTTGGCTACGGAGAGCAGGAAACCAACGGTTTTTCGGTGCGTGTCCTTGGCCTCTATGAAAAAGGCGACGGGGTGGTGTTTGAGACGAATCTTTTAGGACCGGAGAAAGGCCAGGAAGTAAGTCAGAAAAAGAGTATGCCGTATCTTGTCGTAAAAATGAAAAAATTGGAGAAAAAAATTGAATTTTGGTCATAATTTTTCCAATTGAAAGGTTGTCTTTTTGTCAAAATTAAGGTATAATCATTTATACATTCGATAAAGAAGGGGGCATGCACAGTGAAACAGATTATCTCACGTTTGAAAAACATCAGTATGATGTTAATCTGGGATGTAATCACTGCGATTGCGCTCTTTGTTTTTGCGTATTTTTCTCTGGACAGGATGCCATCTACGATGTACAAAGTATTGGTACTCTGCGGTGTGGCGCTTTTCGTTATTATCATGCTTGTTATTAAATACCAGTTGTTGTATAAGAAGTATGGACGGGATGATGTTACCGGCGGAAAGAATAAAAAGGAATTCGAGCGGATTGCCAGAGATTTGCTTCGCGGGGATGGAAATTATGTTGTCGTGTACGCGAACATCGACCGTTTTAAGCTGATTAATGAAACTTATGGCAATGATGTCGGAGACCGGATTTTGTGCAGAATTCACGAGATTATTGATAATGAGCTCCGCTGGGATGAAGTGTCCGGCCGAATTATGGCAGATAACTTTGGGGTTTTGATGCGGTTTCATTCACTTCCGAAGCTTGACCAGCGATTGTACCGGATAAGCAAGCAGTTGTCCGAACTTACGGATGATAACGGAAATTGTTACGGAATTATTCTTTATTTTGGTGTTTACGTTGTAAAAGACGATGAAAATGATATTAGTGCTATGCTTGAACATGCCAATCTGGCGCGTAAGAAGATTTCACCGTCACATCTTGTTCCGATGGGAATCTACGATGTGAAAGAAAGCCAGAAACTTGGACGTGATAAAGCGTTGGAGATGAAGATGCACAAGGCACTTGAACAAGGTGACTTTGTACCGTATCTTCAGCCGAAATACGAATTGGAAGGTGAGTCGATTGCCGGTGCGGAAGCATTGGTTCGATGGATTGACCCGGAAGAGGGTATGATTTATCCGGATGAGTTTATTGATTTGTTTGAATCCAATGGATTTATTGTAGAACTTGATTTGTATATGTTCGAAGAGGTTTGCAAGTTGATTGAGCGGTGGCATAAAGCGGGACGCAAAATTATACCGATTTCTGTAAACTTATCAAGAAGTCATTTTGAAATTCCGAACTTCTTTGATTATTATGAATATGTGTTAAAGAAATACGATATTCCGCCAAGAAGTATTGAGATTGAGTTGACGGAGTCTCTGTTTTATAATGATATGAAGTCACTCAGTGTACTGGTATCCCAGATTCATCATGCAGGATTATCGTGTTCGATTGATGATTTTGGAAGCGGTTACTCTTCCTTAAATATGTTAAAGGATGTTAAAGTAGATGCGCTGAAGTTAGACCGTGTATTCTTTGAGAGCGGTGATAACGATGAGCGTGGAAAGGATATTATCCAGAGCGTAATCAAACTGGCACAAGCACTGGATCTTCACACCATATCCGAAGGAGTCGAAGAGAGAAAGCAAGTGGAGTTTTTGAAAGAAATGCACTGTGACTTAATTCAGGGATATGTGTTTGCAAAGCCAATGCCTGTACCGGAATTTGAACAGTTAGCGTTTGGTACAGAAGCAGCGGACTAAAGATATAATCGTTTGTGATTTCGATAGCGGTTTCTACGGTACATAATTTCATGATATAAAACGACCTCGATCATATCGCGGAGAAGTCTTCCTTCCTCCGGATAGGAATCGGGGTATTTTTTTGTAAATTCACCGGCAATTCCGGCAGCCATAAGCTGTAAGGCAATTTTGTCAGGAAATACGTCAAACATCAGACTTCCCTCGTATTCCATTTTGTCACATTCTTCTTCCACAAATTCGCTGATTTGTCTTGTGATTTTCGGGTATAAATATTTAAGGTACGAGTTGTCAGCTTCCAGTTCCATCAGCTTCTGACTGCCTAAAGCAGGTGGATAGGTAGGAACATAGGGGGTTTGGTTATCAAAATGACTCATGCGTTTTCCTCCGATGGTTTATTAACTAATATATGTGTGCTAAAAATTTGTGTGTATGCCTTGCACTTTTTTGCGAAAGCCGTTACACTGTATAAGGTAGTAACATCATATTGTAGGAATGGAGAGATATTATGGTTAAATATATATATCAGGCAGTCGCTCTTGTATTCATTTTTGCGGGTGCACTGTTTTTATTTGGAAGAAATATGGAAACGGATATGGAAGAAAAGGGCGTGACGGAAGCGATTACGGATGAGACATATCCGTATCTTCAGCTGCAGACGCAGGGGCAGACGGTGAATGTTTTATATGGGTATAGTGCGCCACTCGAAGCAAATGTGGTGCGTGAATCGATTACGCCGATTAACCAGAACAGACAGATTTCTTTGTTAATCAGTAAAGCAAAGAGCCGTCTTGTTAATGTCACCTACAGCATTGTGGATAAGGAGAGCGGAGAAGTATATAAAACCGGAAGCGTGAATGCGATTGGACAGAATCAGCACAGGGTAGATTTGACGTTTGACTATGGATTCAAGACAAGTACGGAGTATATTTTGGATTTGAAAACGACATCGGACAAGGGAAAAACAATTCATTATTATACACGATTAAAGTATTATCTAGATGAGAGTAATTTGGCAAAAAAACTGGCATTTGCCCAAAAATTTCATAACAATACATTTTCAAAAAACAAATCGGAAGAAATCAGCCGTTATCTGGAGCCGGATGGCAAGAACCGGAACTCGACACTTGCCTATGTTGACATCACCTCGGATGCCAGTCTGGTAACGTGGGCAGAGATGTCACCGAAAATTGTATCTGATGAATTTGTTACGATTAAAGAATATAATATGGAAACGGCCTGCATTCAGTATAATTATTTTGTGCAGGCAACAACGGCTTCCGGAAAGGAAACGTATCATATCAAAGAATTTTACCGCGTGCGTTATGCTTCCGGAAGGGATTACCTGCTGAATTTTTCACGGTCGATGGAAGCGGTGTTTGACGTATCGACGGCAAGCAGCAAATCCAGTCAGTTAAAGTTGGGAATTACGGAGCAGAATAATGGAAAGATGCTTTCCAATAAAAAAGAAGATAAGTTGTATTTTTCCAGAGATGGCTTTGTTTACCGGTATGACATGAAGACGAATCAGGTGAAAAAGATTTACGCTTCGTTCAGCGAGAAGGCTTCTTATGCTTACCGTGCTTACAACGAGCAGGGAATCCGCCTGTTAAAAGTCGATGATAAAGATAATTTGTATTTTTGCGCGTACGGTTATTTTGCACGTGGCAGCTATGAGGGCGATGTGGCGGTTGTACTTTATGAGTACACGGCGGACGGAACGCTCGAAGAGATGGTATATATGCCGATTAATACGACGTATCAGCAGTTGAAAGAGGATTTTGCCGATTATGGCTATGTGAGCAGCCGGGGAATCTACTATTTCACTGTGGCAAATACGGTGTATGCCTATAACATGACGGCGAAGAGGCTGGAGAAAATAGCCGAGAACGTAAAAGAGAATACCTTTATGACGATGGAGCGTGCAAATTGTTACACGTGGTCATCCTCTCTTGCTAAAGGCTATGGCGAAAACATTACGATTTACAATTTGGAAAATGATGAAAAGAATGTGATTTATCAGCCGGATAAAAATAGTTATATTAAACTGCTTGGCGTAATCGAGGATAATATGGTGTATGGTTACATGCACAAGTCCGATGTTGGAACGATGGCGGACGGAACAAAAGTAACGCCATGCTATGAACTTTATATTGCCAATACAAAAGGTGAAGTGCGTCGTAAATACAGTGTAAAAAATCAGTATATTCAGAAGATTAATTGTAACGGAAATGTAATTAATATGACGCTTTGTAAAAGACAGGGAAGTCATTACGTGATGAGCGGCGAAGACACAATTTTGAACAATTGTGGCAAGGATGAGCCAAAGTTTAGTTATGTATCGCGTGTAACCACAAAGTCTTTGACCGAGTGGTACATCCAGTTCCCGATTTCGTTTGAAATGAAAGCGAAGCCGACATGGGATGAACCACTGTCCACATTGACTACGAGTGAACGTTATGTGCGTCTGGAGCAGCCGAAACTTACAAAATATTATGTATTTGCCGGGGGGCAAATTGTTTCTTCCTACGAAAGTGCGGCAAAAGCGATTCGAGAGGCAGACGCCAAAATGGGTGTCGTTGTTTCAAGTAATCATCAGGTTGTCTGGGAGAGAAGCGGAGCCTTCATCCAGAATACAATTGGTGGTCTGGAAATGACGAAGCAGGGAAATGGTGTGTCAAATCTGGATGCGTGTGTTCATATGCTTTTGAAAGCGAACCATTATGATGTGGCGGCAAAGGGACTGGTCAAAAAGGGCGAAAATGCGTATAATACGCTTTCACATTATTTGCAGCGGCCGATGAGTCTGAAGGGATGTACGCTGGAGGAAGTTTTGTACTTTGTCAGCGGCAGTAAACCAGTGATTGCGATGACTAGCAATAAAACCGGTGTGGTAATCGGTGGTTATACGGCTTCCAAATTGATTTTGTACAATCCGCAGTCCGGCAAAACACAGACGGTAAGCAGAAGTTCGTATGAGAAGATTTTCAAAGATGCCGGCAATTATTTTATTAGCTACATGAGTGAATCGTAAGATAAAGGAGAAACTATGGAGACAAAGGAATTGATTACGCAGGCGTTGTCTGCGCGTGAAAACGCCTATGCACCGTATTCCGGTTTTATGGTGGGGGCAGCACTTCTGTGTAAAGACGGCACGGTTTATACCGGCTGCAACATTGAAAATGCGGCATTTACACCGACAAATTGTGCGGAGAGAACAGCTTTTTTCAAAGCAGTCAGTGAGGGAAAACGGGATTTTGTAAAAATTGCCATTGTTGGCGGAAAAAAGGGAGAAATGACAGCACCGGCACCGTGTGGTGTCTGTCTGCAGGTGATGTCGGAGTTTTGCAAGGCAGATGAATTTGAAATTGTAATGGCAAAGAGCGAAGAAGATTATAGCAGTAAGAGGCTTTCCGAACTTTTGCCAAGCAGTTTTTCCTTATAAAAGGCTGGAGGAGAGAAAAAAGATGGAATTACCGGTTGCATTTTGTGATGAGATGAAACGAATTTTGGGGGATGAGTACGAGGATTATCTGAAATCCATGGAAGGTACAAGAAAATTTGGGCTCCGTGTAAATACAGCGAAGATTTCTGCAGAGGATTTTTTGAAAATTTCTCCGTTTGAATTAACACCAATTCCGTATGTTAAAAACGGTTTTTATTATGATGGGGAGAAAGAACAGCCTGCGAAACATCCGTATTATTTTGCGGGATTATATTATTTGCAGGACCCAAGTGCGATGACGCCGGCTTCGCGTCTGCCGATTGAGGAAAATGATGTGGTACTTGATTTGTGTGCGGCACCGGGCGGAAAAGCGACGGAGTTAGCAGCAAAACTTCATGGCACCGGGCTTTTGATTGCCAACGATATCAGCAGCAAGCGCGCAAAAGCACTGTTGAAAAACATTGAATTGTTTGGTGTGGAAAATAGCTTTATTGTGACAGAATATCCAAAGAAACTGGCAGAGTATTTTACCGGTTTTTTCGATAAAATTTTGATTGATGCGCCGTGTTCAGGCGAGGGAATGTTCCGCAAAGAGCCGTCCATGGTAAAGGCATGGGAGCAGAATGGTCCTGAATTTTACGCCGCATTACAGGAAGATATTTTGAAACAAGCGCTTCCGATGTTAAAACCGGGCGGTATGCTTTTGTATTCTACCTGTACATTCTCACCGCTGGAAGATGAGGGAACGGTGCAAAAAATTCTTTCTATGAACCCGGATATGGAGATTCTTCCGATGGAGGGTTATAAAGGGTTTGCGTCCGGAAAACCGGAATTGATTGGAAGTACAGAAGAATCTATACGAAACTGTGTCCGCATTTTCCCGCACCGTGTCGATGGTGAGGGGCATTTTCTGGCACTGTTTCGAAAAAAGGAGACGGCGGATGAGCCGGTTGTATCCTGTGAGCAGACAAGAAGCGGTCTGCGGGGAGAGGAAAAGGAATTGTGGGAGACGTTTGGTGAGAATCTGAACCGGACGTTTCTGCCTGAGCGCATGGAAAGCAAAAACGGAATGGTTTACTATATGCCAAAGGAACTTCCGAAGATGCGTGGACTTCGTTTTTTGCGCAGCGGGCTATTTGTCGGTGAGATGAAGAAAAAGAGGTTTGAGCCGAGTCAGTCGTTAGCGATGGCACTGCGGGCGAAGGACTATAAGAATTGTCTGCGTTTGTCTGTAAACGATGAGCGGGTGGTTCGCTATTTAAAGGGCGAAACACTGGTGTTGACGGATGAGGAAGCTGCTGCAAAGGATGGCTGGCAGCTTGTGTGTGTAGAAGATTACCCGCTTGGCTGGGGCAAAAAGAATAAGCATAATTTAAAAAATAAATACCACAGCGGATGGCGCATGGTATAAAAGAGCAAGCGAAAAGGACCGCATAAGCGGTCCTTTTCTGGGGAATAGAGAACTAAACTATATATAGGCGATCATTGGCAGAGCCAATGATTAGGGCAAATTTAGGCGCGGCGCTTCGGTCGCGCCGTCTTTGGTGCATTGCACGTTTAACAAAAAACGTAGGAAAAAATAAAAAGCGACCCACAAAATGTGAATCGCCTTTGATTACAATGTCATAATACACCTTATCAGGATTTCTGTCAACTTATTTTTTGCCGTTTTCCGTTCGGTGATAGATTTGATAGGCAAACAGGGCAATAGCAAATGTAAACACGGTTGCGATGACAAACAGCGTCATCGAACTTTTATAGATGTCAATGTTTCGCAAGTAAATCGGTACATATCCTGCGACGTGGAGAACAATGGCAATTACTGTCCACTGTTTTTCTCCGGTTGAAATGGCATATTCAACAAGGATGGCAATGGCAGCATACAATACAAGCGAAAGAATCACGTAAGTAGCATCCATAAAAAAGGAAGAAGAAGGCGTTGCCGCCTGTTCCGTAAATAACTTCTGGGTCTGAGCCAGTTCCTCTCCTTTTAATGCCAGTTTTTTGAAATATTCCGTTGAGCCGATGGAGTTAATCAGTAATGCTGCAATAATGTTTGTGATGTAAACGGTAGCACCATTTAAGATGCTTTCAAAACCGCCCATACCAACTCCGAAAATCAGCGCATTTTCCTTGCCCGGACGTTTTTTCATTGCATACTTCAATCCGATAAATGCTCCGATGGTCGAAAGAATACCAAGGGAGAAGGCTCCGAACAGTGCCGAGTAGACCGGATGTGTTTTTGAACTGAAAAAGGATAAAAGTCCCGGAATTGAAAAAATCAAAACATTAACAATTGTAGCGGCAACGTAGGAAAAGAGCAGGCAAAATGCAGCCCCAATAAAAAATGCACCCGGTTTTACACCGTTTTTCCGTTTCTGATACCATACAAATAAAATCGGCAGCAGGATGCAAAGCAGCGAACAAAAAATATTTGCTTGGACAAATCCCGCTGAAAAAACAATCTGATTCATAATAATCTCACTTTCTTTGGTGGTTTTGTTGCTATTCAAGATATTTTGCACTGTATATTAGTCATGAATAACTGCAACTGTAGTACATTGTAACTAATAATGAGACGGTGCGTCAAGTGTTCGTTGGTGTTTTTTTAGTTTCCGGTAAATGAATAGAAAAGCTTTGCGTCTCGTCGGCACTCCCGTTTGTTGAGTGCGTAGTGGTATGGGCACTGAAACTACCAGTGCCACATACCAACGTACTCAAACCCACGAGACGCAAAGCATTTCTATTCATTTACCGGAAACTAAAAAGATACGAGCACTTGACGCTAACCACTAACCAGCTAGTTGAGAGCAGCTTCTTGTGTTTTCAAGACAACTCTTTTTACTTGTTAAAGGGAAAAGAGTTGCATCGGAATCGCAGACCCATTTGTACAGAGTCATTCGCTGGCAAGATGGTGGGGGCTCGTGTCAAATGTTCGCTGTCAGTTCCTTTGGATTCCAGTAATTCCGGAGAAAAACTTTGTGACTCGTAGGTACAAACACGTGGGTATGAGGCTTGCGTATTTTGCATGCCCATACCCTTACGCGTTTGTTAAACGGAAGTGCCCACGAGACGCAAAGCTTTTCTCCAGAATTACGGAAAACAAAAAAGTGCCAACGAATACTTGACACGAGCCCTACCACCTTGCCAATGTCTCCATTCTATTGTAAAATAAAAGAGGAATATTCATGGCAGGAGGGATTTACGATGAATCTTTATGAAAGACTCATGTGGACGGCAAAAGAAAACCGGTATCCGATGCATATGCCCGGGCACAAGCGGGCAGGTCTTTTTACGATGGCAAATCCCTATGCATTTGATGTGACAGAAATTGATGACACAGATAATCTTCATCAGCCGGAGGGTGAAATCCTTTGGGAGATGGAGCAGATGAAACAAAAGTATGGAACGAAAGACTCTTATCTTTTAGTAAATGGAAGCACGTGTGGCATCTTAGCAGCGATTTCTGCCTGCTGTCATCCGGGCGATACGATTGTGATTGCCAGAAACTGCCACCGTTCGGTGTACCATGCCGTGGAACTTTTATCGTTGAAGCCGGTTTATGTATATCCGGAAGTAGATAAAGAGACGGGAATCTGCCTTGGAATTTCTTCGGAGGAAGTGAAGCGTGTCATAGCAGATACGAAACCTGCCTGTGTCGTATTGACTTCGCCGACGTATGAGGGCGTTGTGTCAAATATCCGGGCGATTGCAGAGATTGTCCATGAGGAAAATTCGCTGCTTGTAGTGGATGAGGCGCATGGTGCACATTTTGCATGGAGTGACAAATTTCCGGAGACTGCGATGGAGCAGGGAGCGGACCTTGTCATTGAGAGTCTGCACAAGACGCTGCCGGCATTGACTCAGACGGCGGTTTTGCACCGGGCGAGTGACCGTGTTTTGGCAGAGCGCGTGGAGCATTATCTGGAAATTTTTGAGACGAGCAGCCCTTCTTATGTGCTGATGGGCAGTATCAGTCAGTGTATGCAGTGGATGCGGGAATATGCCGATACTTGGTTTGAGGCTTATTTTACGAACCTTATTTGGTTTCGTGAGTATGCAGAAAAATGGAAGGAATTACGTCTTTGGGAAAATCCAAGAAAGGAACCATCAAAACTTGTTGTTCTGACCGGGGAAAAATGTTCTGGCACAGAGGCAGCAAAATGGCTGCGGGAAGAATTTCAAATTGAAGTGGAAATGGCGGCTGCAGGGTATATTCTTGCGATGACAAGCCTCGCGGATTCGAGGGATGGTTTTGTCCGTCTTATGGATGCCCTTACTAAAATTGATGAAAGACTGCAAAAAATTTCTTTTTCCAAAGAGAAAAAAACAAATTATAGCGAGTCGGTTTTAACCTGCCCGGAAGTGGAAATGCTGCCGGTGCAGGCGGTAAATGCACTGGCGGAGACAAAGTCTGTGAATGAGGCAGAGGGATTTGTTTCGGCGGAATATGGGATGGTGTATCCACCGGGAATTCCGTTTTTAGTGCCGGGAGAAAAGATTACAAAAACGGTTTTAGATAAGATAGAAAATGCAAAAAAAGCAGGACTTCATTTGTTTGGATTTGCGGATGCAAGCGGACAGACCGTGCAGGTTGTGAAAGAAGAAAAGAAAAGGTAAAGAGAGGATTCTACCATGGGCAGATTGTTTGTATTTATGGGGAAAAGTGCATCGGGAAAAGATACGCTTTACGGGGAACTGTTGGCGCGTTACCCGGAGATTCATGCAGTGATTCCCTATACGACCAGGCCGATACGAGAGGGCGAAACGGATGGCGGAGCGTATTATTTTGTCTCCGAAGATAAAATGCGCAGAATGGAAAAAGAGAACCGGATTGTGGAATCAAGGTGTTATCAGACCGTCCATGGACCGTGGTATTATTTCACGGCGGAAGATGGACAGATTGACTGGGACAAAGGCGATTTTGTGCTAATTTCGACGCTGGAAGGTTTTGAGAAAATTTCCCGGTTTTATGGTGCCGATAAGGTTGTTCCGCTTTATATCGAGGTGGATGACATGACTCGGATTGAGCGCTCGCTGAAAAGGGAAAAAGAGCAGAAAAATCCATGTGTTTCCGAGGTGTGCCGCCGTTTTCTGGCAGATGAAAAAGATTTTTCCAAAGAAAATCTCAAGCGCTTAAATATTACGGACAAAATCGTAAATGATTCCGTTGAAAATGCACTGAGAGAGATTGTTCTGCGGATAAAAAGTGGTAGATAAATCATGTGAAACGTGGTATTATAAATCGAGAAAGAGGTGATATTTTGGATATTCGAGTGGACAACATGCAGCAGGTAAATGCGACGACACAGACGCAGCAGGCGCAGCAAAGTGGAGAAGATTTTAAATTTACACTGATGAGTTCGATTGAAGAAGCCGGTCTTTCCGAGCGGTTATCGGTTATGATGCAGGAAATTACGATGCAGGGAGAAAAGCTTGGCAAGCATATGGATGTCCGGGATATGAAGCATTACCGCCGCCTCATTCAGGAATTTATGAATGAGATAGTAAATCGTTCGCATAAATTCAGCCGTGAAAATTTCTTGGACCGCCGCGGCAGACACCGTGTGTATGGCATGATTAAGCGTGTGAATGTGGTGTTGGACGAACTGGCGGGAGAGTTGATTAAAGAAGAAAAAGATACCCTTGCGATTTTGAGCAAAGTCGATGAAATCAGAGGGTTATTACTGGATATTATTACGTGATAAAAGAAGGGAGAAACCATGTTTTCATTTTCAGAGATTGTAGGTCATGAACAGATAAAGGAACATATGCAGGCAGCGATACGTGACAAGAAACCGTTTCATGCATATTTGTTCCAAGGCGAGGAAGGTGTTGGCAAAGAGGCGCTGGCGAGGACGTTTGCCGCTGGTTTGCAGTGCCAGAGTGAGTCGGCAGATAAACCGTGCAAGGAATGTGTGTCCTGCCGCCAGATGGAGTCCGGAAATCAGCCGGATGTTATCTGGGTAACAAGAGAGAAGGCGAGCCTTGGCGTGGATGAAATCCGCGAGCAGCTTTGCAATACGATGGATATTAAGCCGTTTTCGAGTCCGTATAAAATTTACCTCGTGCCGGAGGCGGAAAAAATGACAGAGGCGGCACAGAATGCGCTGTTAAAAACAATTGAGGAACCGCCGGAATATGGTATTGTCATTTTGATGACAAGTAACATTTCTGCGTTGCTGCCGACGATTCAGTCGCGCTGTCTTACGATGGAGTTTCGTCCGCTCAGCACTGCCGTTGTGGAATCGTATGTCAAAGAACATTGTCAGGTGCCGGATTATCAGGCGAGAGCGAGTGCGGCATTTGCACAGGGAAATCTGGGGAAAGCGATGCGATATGCCAAATCGGAAGATTTCATTGAGAGAAAAGACCATATTATTTCTCTGCTGCGGCATGTGGAGCAGATGGATTTGTCTGAGATGTTAGCGGTAATTAAAGATTTGGGAACACGCAAAGACGAAGTGCGTGATTATATTGATTTAATGGTGCTGTGGTACCGGGATGTGCTTTTGTTTAAGGCGACAAAGGATATTAACCAGCTTTTGTTCCAGGATGAGGCGTCTTATATTTCCCGTGAGGCAAGCCACCGCAGTTATGAGAAAATCGAGGAAATATTGCAGGCGTTTGAAAAAGCAAAAGTCCGCCTGCGCGCAAATGTAAATTTTGATATTACGATGGAGCTTATGCTTCTTACTTTGAAATAGACATACGGAGGTTATTATGAAGATTATTATTGGTGTTAGTTTTCGACAGGCGGGAAAGGTGTATTTTTTTGACCCGGGCGATGAGCAGATTGAGCGCGGGGAACACGTAATTGTCGAGACTGCAAAAGGTGTTGAATACGGAACGGTTGTTGTGCCAAACCGCGAGATGGCAGAAGAGAAAATTGTGGCACCGCTGAAAAAGATTATTCGTGTAGCAACGCCGAAAGATGAAGATATCGAGTTAAAGAACCGTGAAAAAGAAAAAGATGCATATAAAATCTGTCTTGAAAAAATTGCAAAACACAGATTGGAAATGAAGCTGATTGCGGCTGAGTATACATTTGATAACAATAAATTATTGTTTTATTTTACAGCCGATGGACGAATTGATTTCCGCGAGCTGGTAAAAGATTTGGCGAGCGTATTCCGCACTCGAATTGAACTTAGACAGATTGGTGTGCGTGACGAAACAAAAATCTGCGGTGGAATTGGAATCTGCGGAAGAACGTTGTGCTGTCACAGTTATTTATCCGAGTTTGCACCGGTTTCGATTAAAATGGCAAAGGAACAGAACCTTTCTTTGAATCCGACGAAAATATCCGGTGTCTGCGGACGTTTGATGTGCTGCTTGAAAAATGAGGAAGAAGCTTATGAGGAATTAAACAGTCGTCTGCCACACATTGGAAGCCATGTGAAAACGGCGGAAGGTTTGGATGCGGAAGTACAGAGCGTAAGTGTCTTAAAGCAGCTTGTGAAGGTTATTGTTTTTTTGGATGACGGCGAGAAAGAAGTGCGTGAGTACCGCGTGGATGAATTGAAATTCCGTCCAAATAAGCCGAAAAACAGAATTAAAGATAAACATGATAAAGAGTTAAAAAAATTAGAGGCAATGGAAAAAAAGGAAGGAAAATCGAAGCTGAATGAGTAATCAAAAAGACCCAAAGGATTTTCTTTACGAGGGCGAGCGGCTGGATGATTTGCAGCGGGATGGAATGTACATTATTCAGAATCCGAAGTGGTTCTGCTTTGGCATGGATGCTGTCCTTTTATCCGCATACGCGAAGGTAAAGGAAGGGGAAAAATGTCTGGACCTTGGCTGTGGCAACGGTATTATTCCGCTGTTGCTTTCCGGGCGTACCAAGGGAAGTTCCTTTACCGGGCTGGAACTGCAAAAAGATATTGCCGAAATGGCGAAACGCAGTGTGGCTTATAACGAAAAAGAAGATAAAGTGCATATTGTGCAGGGTGATATCAGGGAAGCCACTTCAATTTTTGAAGCTGCTTCCTTTGACGTTGTTACGAGCAATCCGCCGTATTTGAATCAATCCAATGGTCGTGTCAGCGAGGCGTCACACAAGGCGATTGCCAGACATGAACTTTTCTGCACATTTGAAGACGTGGTAAAAGCCGCGGCGAAGCTTTTGCGTCCCGGCGGGCGTTTTTATCTGGTACACAGACCGTTTCGCTTAGCGGAAATTATTTCCTGTATGGTGCAGTACAAATTGGAGCCAAAACGGATGAGACTGGTTTATCCGTATGTTGATAAAGAACCAAATATGGCGTTGATTGAGGGAGTTCGTGGAGGAAATCGTCAATTAACAGTCGAAAAACCGTTAATTGCATACGAGGATACGAACCAATACACAGAGGAAGTGAGGCGGATGTATTATGATTAGAGAAGATAAAACGGGAATGTTATATTTGTGTGCTACGCCGATTGGCAATTTGGAGGATGTTACACTTCGTGTTCTCCGCATTTTAAAGGAAGCCGATGTGGTGGCGGCCGAAGATACCAGACAGAGCATCAAGCTTTTGAATCATTATGAAATTAAGACACCGCTTGTCAGTTACCATGAACATAACAAATATGAAAAGACACCGGTTTTAGTTCAGCGCATGTTAAAAGGCGAGACGATTGCGCTTGTCACAGATGCCGGTACACCGGCAATTTCGGACCCTGGTGAGGATTTGGTTAGGGCGTGCTATGAAGCGGGAATCCCGGTTACATCTCTTCCGGGACCGGCAGCAGTAATTACAGCGCTGACCCTATCCGGTATGCCTGCCCGCCGGTTTACTTTTGAAGGATTTCTGTCGGTGGATAAAAAGGAAAGAAAAGAAGTGTTAGACCGTCTTGAAAGGACGACCTGCACGACGATTTTTTATGAAGCACCGCATCGTCTGAAAAAAACACTGGCACTTTTTTGTGAGCTTTTGGGCGAAAACCACCGGATTGCCATCTGCAAGGAACTGACCAAAAAACATGAGACGGCGCTTCATTTTACTTTAGGTGAGGCTGTGGCGTATTATGAAGCGAACGAGCCAAAAGGTGAGTTTGTGCTTGTACTGGAAGGGAAAAGTGCAGAAGATATGAACCGTGCCAAACAGGAGAAATGGCAGGAAATGCCGCTGCCCAAACATATGAAAATCTATGAAGATAAAGGGCTTAGCCGTAAGGAAGCGATGAAGGCAGTGGCGAAAGACCGCGGTGTATCCAAACGGGAGATATATGCGAAATTACTCGAAGATGAGTAGGGGGCGAGAGGGGAGCTTGCTATAGGTTGACCGGATTTTGAAAGATTGCAAATCCGGTCAACCATTTTATAGACATAAGGTGACTGAAATTCCATTTTGTGTTAAATAGGTCAACCAAATAGTCTTAAACGAATGACCGTATTTGCAATTATGTGAATTAAGGCCAACAAATACATTTCAAAAGTTGACTCAATTTAGAAAAAAAACAAATATAAGTCAACGAAAGAGTAAAATTTTGCTGACCGTGGGAGAAGTTTTTCTAAATCAAGTCAACATGATAGTTATTATGTAAGAAATCTATTTTCCCATCACGGCTTTAATTCTTCTAACATCAGCGGAGGAGGCTTATCAACTAAAATTTTATCTTCTTCTGAAACAGGTCAGCAATAATCTGAGCCGTCTCGCTCATCCCCAAACATCGGATTTGATGCATAAGTCATAATTTTTGGCATTGCCCCAGTCAGTTTTAGTAAAATGTCTGCAGTGAATTACTCCGTCATGGTGGAGCAGATAATCCGGTATTTTGGGCTGGCTGGGTGTTAATCCGGTATCTTTGACACTTGATACAAGAGCTTTTTGAAACATCAGGTGTTCGGACATCAAAAGGTAGTGAGGTGTTTTTTTTCATAATAACCTCCATAATCAGAAATCTAATCGAATGTGCACCATGAAAAACAAAAAGTCAATGAGAATTATTTTGAAAACGGAAACTTTCATTGTTGCCCGGACGCAAGTGTGGTATAGTTATGCTCAAAGAGAGGTGTGAAAAATATGGCATCAAGTAAAGATTATTTGCAGTTTATATTAGAACAGTTATCGGATTTAGAAGAAATTACTTACCGCGCTATGATGGGAGAATATATTCTTTATTATCGTGGTAAAATTGTAGGTGGAATTTATGATGACAGATTACTTGTAAAACCAGTAAAATCAGCGATATCTTATATGCCGGAGACTGTTTATGAATTGCCTTATGAGGGCGCAAAAGAAATGTTATTTGTGGACAATGTTGACGATAAAGAGTTTTTGGCAGGACTTTTTCGTGCGATGTATGATGAATTGCCGGCACCGAAAAAGAAAAAAATAGATTCATTTAAGTTAGCCATAGATATGTTTTCGGACGATTTTATGGAAGATGGACGTAGCGATGAATTGCAATAGAATTGGAGTAGAGGTGTCTGTTTTGTTGACTGGAAAACCATTTTTTTCTAAATAGGTCATAAGAAATGTTCAAAGTAAGTGACTGTATTTGAGATAATGTGAATTACGGTCAAAAAATAATTTATAAAAGTTGACTTGATTGGGAAAAAACTTGAAATAGGTCAAAAAAGCCGGTCAATTTGGTTGACCGCACGAACAGTTTTTGATAATTAAGTCAACGATTCGGAAATTCTGAATCATTAACATTAAAGTTTAACGCAGAGATAACAAGAAAGATTATTTAGGAGGACTCACAACATGTTATACATTATGCGCCACGGAAAAACCGATTGGAATGCATTGCACAAACTTCAGGGAAGAACGGATATCCCATTAAATGAAGAAGGAAGGTTAATGGCATTAAAAGCACACGAGGAATATAAGTCATGGAATATCGATGTATGTTACTGTTCTCCACTGATTCGGGCAGTGGAGACGGCGCAGATTGTGCTGAAAAACAGGGGAATTCCAATTATAACAGATGAACGGCTGGTAGAGATGAGCTTTGGTGATTATGAGGGGATTGAAAATAGCTTTAAAATTCCGGATTGTCCAATTAATCTTATTTTTCGCAAACCGGAGGAATACATAGAATCAATCGGTGGGGCGGAAACATTTGCAGAGCTTTTTGCGAGAACAGGTTCATTTCTGAAGGAGGTAATAGAACCTCAATTGCAGGAAGGAACGGATATTCTTATTGTTGGACATGGCGCGATGAATTCCAGTATTATATGTCAGGTTAAGAATAAGCCAATCGAGGAGTTTTGGAGCGCAGGGCTTGAACAGTGTAAGATTTTACAATTGTAAATTGAGAGGAACCGGGGAGAAGGAATTAAAAGTTGACAATGCGGTTAGTCTATGCTAACTTTGAGCTGACAGAAAAGAGTGGGATTATCATTCGAATAAGATACTGGAGGAAGAGCAATGAAAAAGTTATTTTTTGAAACCGAAAAAGATGGTTTTTATGGAACTTATTATGTAAATCCCAAAGGTTCAGACTGTGCGGTTATCGGATTGTTTGGAGATGACCCCAATGATTATATGGCGAAGTGCGGGGCAAAATGGCTTCATAAAAATGGTGTCAATGTTCTTTGTATGTCGCCGGGAAAGAAAAATTACAGCCATGTAAATTTCCCACTCGAACGTATTGAGACGGCAATCCAGTGGCTGAAAAATAATGGAAATCAAAAAATCGGAATTATGGGAATGAGTACAGCGGGTATGGATGCTCTTGTTGCAGCTTCTTTATTTTCAGATATTACGCTGACATTTGCTCTTACGCCTAGTGATTTTGTATGGCAGGGATTTGAACAGGGGGAAAAGGATGGATGCAAGGAATGGCCGATTCCGGGAGCGTCCACTCTTTCCTGGAAGGGAGAGCCGCTTGCCTATATGCCGTTTATATATGAGCATCCGGTATATTGGCAGAAGATTGAGGAAGAAACAAAAGGCTCCGGTGATATTGAACGCAGCACTTGTCTGTTTATTGACTCTGAAAATGCAAGAGAACATACCGAAGAGGAAATGATTCCGGTTGAGAATATAAAGGGCAGACTGTTTCTTGTAGGAGCTGAGGATGATTCCTTCTGGGAAACAGGAAAATACATCCGCCGCATGGATGAACGGTTAAAAGAGCGCCCGCATACCTGTGAGTATGTGCCGCTCGTGTATGAACACGGAACTCACTTTGTACTGCCGGAATCCCTGCTTCGCAAGGCTTTGCCGGTGGGACTTAAATTTGTGATGCGACTTATTTTCAAAGCGGCAAAAGAATATCCAAATGAGTGTGAAAAAACGCGAAAAGATATTGACAGAAGACTTTCTTCTGCCCTAAAAGAGTGGCGGGAAGAGTAGATTATGAAACTTTTGCAGGAGATATTTGCAGTTAGTTGACCTGATTTGTCAAAAGCATAAATCCAGTCAACCACTTTATAGACAAAAGTTGACTTAAAAATCGCTTTTTGCCAAATAGGTCATCAAAAATGACTCAAGTGAATGACTGGATTTAAGATAATGCAAATTTAGGTCAACAAATATATTGTAAAAGTTGACTTAATTAGAGAAAAAGTAGAAAAAAGTCAAATGGAAGCCGAAATTTGGTTGACCGTTGTTGTAATTTTTATAAAACAGGTCAACGCAGCGTTTACATTTCTTTTTTTATCGTACGACGGTGCAGCTAAATTACATAATACATAAAAAAAGACGCCCGAAGTCTGGGAAAACTTCGGGCAAACACTAAAGGGATATATGATTAAATTAAACCAGCAAGCTTTGATAATTCGCGGATTGATTCTTTGGAAACTAATTTTCCTTTGTACTCAATCAAATCCTCTTCAGAACCAGTAAAAATATCCTGTTTCTGTCTTTCACATTTTCTTAAAATAATTTTGTCATCTTCAGTATATATTTCCAATAATTCGCGGTCTTTAAATCCTAAAGACTTACGAAGTTCTTTTGGCAGAGTAATACGTCCGACTGCATCTAATTGTCTCGCAATACCTGTTTCAATCATAGGTTTACTCCTTTGAAAACTTTTTTTAACGTATTCAACTATAGTACGTTTTTGACATTTTGTCAAGGAATTCGACGATTAAAAGAGTATAAAAAAACAATGAAAAAGAATAGACCTTTTTTATGACACACGGATGCATATAATAATAAGAAAAGGATGCTTTATTTTTTGTCCTAAAAGTGATAAAATGAAAATGATTAATCCGTGAAAGGAGTGTATTTCATGAAAAAAAGTAAAAGGGGATTATGGATTCTTGGATTTTTGTGTGTGATGGTTTCAGGGATTGTGCTGTCAAACAGCAAAAGCCGGGCAAAAACAGTTATCTATCCGACTGTTGCAAGTGGGGAACAAGTTAAGGAAAGTAATAATTGTGTGATTGACTATTCCAACACGGCAGACGGTTATGTGATGGTGAAATTTAAGAAGGCACTGGGTCCTACGCTGAAATGTGTTGTTACGACCGGGGGACAGGCGCTGAATGATGGTTACAAATATACACTTTCCGTGAATAAGTATCAGGTTATTCCATTGACGGAAGGAAATACTGCCTATACGATTTATCTGCTTTATGAAGTGGGTGGTCGTTATGCGATGGAGATGACATTGAAAGTAAATGTTGAAATGACCGACCAGTTTGGACCGTATCTGCGTCCGAACCAGTTTGTAAATTACACGAAAAGCACGAAAGTTGTGAAGAAAGCAGCCTCGATTACAAAAAATTGTAAAAACGATTTGGCAAAGGTTAAAAAGGTATACAACTATGTCATTAAAAATTACAAATATGACAAAAAACTTGCCAAGACGGTAAAGCCGGGTTATGTGCCAAATCTGAATAAGATTTATAAGAAGAAAAAAGGAATCTGTTTTGATTATGCGGCAGTAATGACTGCGATGCTGCGAAGTCAGGGAGTTCCGACAAAACTAATTGTAGGTTATACCGGGAATGCGTATCATGCATGGATAAATGTGTATTCCAAGAAAAAAGGACGCATTTCCAAAATGATTTATTTTAACGGTAAGAAATGGAAACTGATGGACCCTACATTTGCTTCAACCAGTAAATCAAGTAAGTCCATTATGAAATACATAGGAAATGGTAGAAATTACAAAGAAAAATTGAGTTACTAATCAGGGGAGTGTGTCATGAGTAAGCAAACAGTAAGTAATGAGTATGTTTCTGCTTTTTGTCTGGAAATGTCGCTTTTACTGCATGCCGGCATTGGAATCGAAGACGGATTGTATCTTTTGATTGAGGACGAAAAGGACAAAAAAAGCAAAAAAATGCTGGAGCAGTTAGCGGATTTGGTGACGGAAGGTAAACCGTTTTCCGAAGCAGTTCGGGAGGTTGGTACGTTTCCGAAGTACGTCGGCGATATGATTGAAACCGGTGAGGAGACAGGGCGGTTGGAGCAGTCCTTTCAGGCACTGGCAGATTATTACGATAGGCAGCAGCAGTTGATGTCGCAGATTCGCAGTGCCCTTCTGTATCCGTTTATATTGATGATTTTGATGTTAGTAATTTTAGTTGTGCTGCTTGTCAAGGTGCTGCCGATTTTCAATCAGGTCTATGAGCAGCTTGGCGGTACGATGGGCGGCACGGCGAAACTTTTACTGCGGTTTGGCGACTGGCTTGGAAGTATCATGCCGGTATTGTGCGGTATCATTTTTGCCATTGTTTTAGTGGCAGCAGTGATTGCTTGCAGCAAGAGGGCAAGAGGCTTTTTCGTGAAGCTGTATAAAAAAGTTTTTGGCGGACACGGAATTGTGCGCCGGATGGGTGAAGCAAGATTTGCGTCAGCGATGGCGATGGGGATGATGAGCGGATTAAATACCGAAGATGCATTCCGTACAGCAATGCTTTTTCAGGATGTAAATCAAAAGACGAAGAAGCGTTATGAGAAATGCCTTGAGATGTTGGAAGTGGGCGAGCCGATGGCGAAGTCATTTCGAGAAAATGAAGTGTTGGAAGCGTCGTTTTGCCGGATTTTAGATTTGGGCGCCAAAAGTGGTACATCCGATACGGCAATGGCAGAAATTTCACGGCGTATGGACGACAGAGTGCAGTTGGAAATTGCACGAAAAGTTGGAAAGATTGAGCCTACGATTGTCATTATTACTTCAATTCTTGTAGGAATTGTTTTGATAACTGTGATGTTACCGTTGATTCATATCATGTCTTCGATTGGATAGGATGGATGAAAATGAAGAAGCAGAGAAGTTTTTTAATTATAAAAATTGTATTGCTGACAGCGGTGATTGGCGGACTGCTTTATGCGATGAACGCGGGGGCGGCAAGGCTGAATCAGGGGCAGGAGGCAGAGAGCATGAAACAGCTCGAAAACTCCATTCGTAAGGCAACAATGACCTGCTATGCGACAGAAGGCGTATATCCGCCTACCCTTGAATATTTAAAGAAAAATTACGGAATCCAGATTGATGAAAGCCGTTTTACCGTCTTTTATGAAGTATTTGCCAAAAATTTGATGCCGGAAATTACAGTAATGGAAAATCAGGAGCGGGTCGATTAGCAATGAAGAGAAGCAGCCAGAGACATAGTATTGAAAATGTATTTGTTCTTGTATTGTTTGCTATCTTTGCCATGACAATTGTGGCAGTTTTAGCATTGGGAGCAAATCAATATAAAAGTTTGGTCGAGCGTGATAATAATGCATACAACAAAAGAATTATCACGTCTTATGTGTCTGCCCAGATTCGTGGTTATGACAGAGCAGATGCCGTAAAAGTGGGCGGATTTGCTTCGCCGGATGTGGATGATGAGGTAAATACGCTGCATCTTTTGGAAACAATCGATGGCATTCGGTATGATTTGAAAATATATTATTACCAGGGTAAGGTGTATGAGTTGTTTGCCGCTGAGGAATCCGAGATGAAGCCGGAAGATGGTGTGGCGATTATGGATGCGAAAGATTTGCATTTTGAAAAGAAAGGAAGTCTCATACGAATTACATCCAAAGATAGCGAAGGACGTGAGAATGAGACAACCGTTTCTCTGCGAAGTGAAGAAAGCGGGGTGGCATTGTGAATTATGAAAGAAGCAAAGCTCCGTTAGCGCTGATGGAGCAGATTATTATGATTTTAGTGTTTGCGCTGGCGGCAGCCGTGTGTTTGCAGGCATTTGTCTATGCAAATGGGTTGTCTGGGCGTGGTGAAAAAGAAAATATTGCGGCAGCCCATGCACAGGAAGTAATAGAGATGTGCAAAGCGTGTGCCGGCGACTGGCAGAAAGTAGTAGGGGAGATGCCCGGTCAGATTGAGGGAGATACTCTGGAAATTCCTTTTGAGCAGGACCATATGACGGTCCAAATGATAAAGACGGATGCAGATGAGTATTTGACAAATGCAAAGGTTACCGTTTTTGATGAAGATAAGGAAGAAATTTATCATGTTGCGGCGGCTTGGCAGAGAGGGGGCACATCATGAAAAAACGAAAGCTCTCATTCACAAGCGTTGGCGGCAGTTCGATTCTGACGATTTTTGCCGTGTTATGTTTTTTGGTATTTGCGCTTTTGTCACTGTCGACGGCAAAAGCAAACTATAACCTGTCAGAAAAATCCGTAAAAGCGGTGAGTAATTACTATGCAGCAGATACGAAAGCAGAAGAGATATATTCACAGATTCGGGCAGGTAATATGCCGGATGGTGTGAAACAGAAAGGAAATACTTATACTTACACTTGTGCGATTGATGATAAGCAGAAACTGCTTGTTGAAATCAAAAAACAAAAAGAAAAATTTCATGTAGTAAAGTGGGAGAAGCAGTATACCGGTGAGTGGAAACCGGACGATACCATCGATGTTTGGGATGGAATGGAACAAATGCTTCCAGACTAAAGCCTGCAAATAAAAAGTCAAGGCTAAATTGAAGAACATTGAAAATTTTATACAGGTTGAAAATTAGGTATCAAAATAAGACCACCACACCAGTGCTGGTCTGAAAATCATAATAATGATTAGGATTCTGGAAGAGATGAAAGATATTCTTTCACTCGTCCGTAATAGATTCTTAGAAACTTGTTGGCACCTGCAGTCATATAGACATAGTAAGGCTTGCCTTGTGCCCGCTTCTTGTCTATGAACTGATACACAGGATCATCCTGTGGGTGTGTTTTTATTAAGGCATCCATTACCTGAAATAAAGTCTTTCGAAGATTAGATGAGCCTCGTTTTGAAGTTGGAACATTTTTTTGTTCATAACTTCCCGATTCATTAACACCAGGATCCACACCGGCAAAAGCAGTAATAGCCCCTTTATGAGTAAAACGGGAAACATCGCCAATCTCAGCCATCAACTGAGGACCAAGTGAAGTTCCTACGCCTTTCATAGCCATAACGACAGGGTATTCGGGAAGCTGGGAAGCAGTTTCGTTCATAAGTGTGCGTAGTGATTCAACCGTTGCAGAGGCAATGTTAAGCTGGTTTACGGCTTGCTTGATAATAAGCTTTGTAATGTTATCCTTAGGAAGTACAGGAACAAGTTCCTTTGCTTTTCCATAGATTTCTTCAGCTTTGGATTGGCTGAAGTTGTACTTCTTACGTTTGCACCAGTTTTGATAATGGTCGATAAAGGCATTCAGGGACATTTTACGGACACAGTCCACATGCCAGTATGTAGATGCAAAATCAACCCATTTCTGGCTGCCGTCA
>ENA-ORTQ01000377-ORTQ01000377.1-human-gut-metagenome-genome-assembly--contig:-NODE-377-length-58257-cov-5.732363_pt1 | contig 58257 bp, 96 predicted proteins | sample MGYA00241912_ERZ509188 | MGnify/ENA primary metagenome ERZ509188 (study PRJEB26280, sample SAMEA2338849) | human gut metagenome | biome: human gut; feature: human-associated habitat; material: faeces...
CAGGGTCGTGAACAAGAAATCTCGCAAAAAATCAAAGAATTGGATGTTCAGTTCCTTGATCTTCCGAATGAACTTTGCTATCTTGAAGGCGAAGAACGTGATTCCTACCTTAATGATATGCGAATTTGTCAGGCTTTTGCGAGGATGAACAGAGCAAGAATTATGCATACCATTTTATACGGCGTTGGAATCAATTCTATGCTGACCCATGCGTCCTTCTTTGAAACCATTCATAACTACATTGATGAATCGGATGATATTATCCGAAAAGGCTCTGTATCCGCTAGAGAGGGTGAGAAGCTGATTATTCCTCTTAATATGAGAGACGGAAGCCTTATTTGCGTTGGTAAGGGCAATCCTGATTGGAATTTTTCTGCACCACATGGTGCTGGCAGACTATATAGCAGAACAGCGGCTAAAAAAGCATTCAGCGTTGAGGAATACCAAAAGCAAATGAATGGAATTTATACTACGTCAGCCGATGAATCCACGTTGGATGAATGCCCGATGGCATATAAGTCAGCGCAGGAAATTATCAACGCAATCTCTCCAACCGTTGATATTGTAAAGCATATTAAGCCGATTTACAATTTCAAAGCCGGAGAATAAAACCGAATATTTGATTTTTGTGCAGTTGTAGGCACTCTTTACATTTTCAGGTAGGGGGTGCCTATTTTTTTATGCAGCCAAAGCAGTGTATCGCCATCATCGAAAGCATCAAAGCGTATGCAAAGCAGAATCCGACCGAAGCGCAGGTCTATGAGGACTGGTTTCAGGCGGTGGTGAACCTGAGAGATGCTCTGCCGCAAGACAAGCGGTTCGATGCCTACAAATACTCTGGTGAGCTACGCTCTGTCTGTGCAGCCATGATGGGTAAGATGAAAACAGGCGAAGACGTGGCGAAGGTCTATGACATTATCAGCCGGACGTACCTGTTTGAAGCAAAAGATGTGTTCGACAGCTATTGCATCTACCTTGAATGGAACCGTGCGCCGGAGAAGAAGTTCTATCAGCCGAGACGCAGGGTTCTGAAAGTGCTGGCAAATGACCTAGAGGACTTGTTTTATAAGCGCATTGACTTCTTGGGCGTTAGCTTACCTGCTCGCGTTGGCAAGTCCACGCTGTGCATCTTCTTCATTACATGGCTGATGGGCAACCGCCCTGACGTTGCATCGGTTATGAGCGGACACTCTGACAAGCTGACCAATGGCTTCTATGGTGAAGTGCTGTCCATCATCACAGACCCTGTAACTTACAACTGGGGTAAAATATTCCCTGACGTTCAGCTTGTGGACAAGAGCGCAAAGGACGAAAGCGTTGACCTGAACCGAAAGAAGCGCTTCCCCACCCTGACTTGTCGCTCCATCGGCGGTACGCTGACTGGTGCTGTTGAAATCGGCGAGGGCGGCGTTCTGTACAGCGATGACTTGATCGAGGACTTGGAGGAAAGCCTGAACGTTGAGCGTCTGAACAACAAGTACGATGCCTATTTGAACCAGCTGAAAGACCGTAAAAAGCAAGGCGCTTTAGAGCTGATGGTCGGCACACGCTGGAACGTGCTTGACCCTCTTGGGCGCATTCAGAACCAGTATGCAGACAATCCAAAGTACAGATTCCGGGTGATTCCTGCGGTGGACGAGAACGGACACAGCAACTTTAATTATGACTATGGCGTTGGATTTGACGATGCCTACTATGCCGATATGAAAGCCAGCATTGATGACGCAACATGGTGGGCGAAGTATATGGGCAAGCCCTATGTGCGTGAAGGTCTGCTGTTCCCTGCCGATGAACTGCGGTATTTCAACGGCGTTCTGCCTGATGGTGAGCCTGATCGTAAGCTCATGGTTATGGACATTGCATGGGGTGGCGGTGACTTCACGGCTTGCCCTGTCGCTTATGTGTACGGTGATGCTGTGTTCATCCCCGACCTTGTGTTTAATAATGGCGATAAGACCGTGACCAGACCAGAGGTTGTCGGAAAAATCATCCAGCACAAAATCAACGTGGTGCGTGGTGAAGCCAACAACGGCGGCGATGAATACTGTGACGTGGTAGACAGCCAGCTCCGGCAGCAAGGCTATCACTGCTCCGTCCGTAGCCAGCGTGCGCCAAGCGGTCAAAGCAAGCTGTCAAGAATTATCCAGTATGCGCCGGACATCAAACGGTTCTATTTCCTTGATGAGAAGCACCAGTCGAAAGAGTACAAGGCGTTCATGGAACAGGTGACGATGTTCACACAGCTTGGCAAAGTTCCGCACGATGATGCGCCGGACAGTCTGGCACAGCTTGCCGATGAATTGTATAACGGAATCAGTAAAATTGAACCAATAAAAAGGCCATTCTGAAAAAAGTGGTAACGTATAATTTAATTTATTGACTTTATATCGTTGCTTTTGGTATAATGTGTGTAAGGAGTTGGCTACTCCGGCATGATGCCTGCTACAAGCTTTACGGCTCCGAGCTGAATGCTTTGCAGGCGTTCTCCTTTCTGCCCAGCAATGGTTTCCACGATCTTTCCCATTGCTGGGATATATAAGTTGCGTCCCGTGTTGGATGGGGTCTGGTTCGCCCTTAAAATCTTGACTTCCAGAATAAGGCGGTTCAAATCCGTCACGCAGCACAACGATTCACTTTTGTTTTCATGGAAATTTTCCTTTTACAACCTCCAATCGTTATTCCCGGCTCTCGATGAAATGGTTTTTGGACATTTTACCATTTCAAAGAGCAACGATGAATCAAGCCGGGTCTTTATGTTGCATTAGCTCAGTATGGCTAGAGCATTCGGCTCATAACCGGACATACATTGGTTCAAATCCATTATGCAGCACCAAAATTGCAGCCCAACATCTGTCCGACAGCAGAATGAAATAGCTGCAATGGTTTCTCTAGGCGGAGAATAGCACGGCTGGAAGTGCGAACAGTTTCCCAGCAGCTTCTAACAGGTCTGTGCTCAACAGCCTGTTTCCAGGAATATTAGGAAAGGAGCGCAGATGAAAGCAAAAGTCAGATGCAAGCATCCCCGCGAGGACGCAAACGGAAATCCGTGCGATTGCGGACGTTACCTTGGTGAAGTGGAAGGCAAGTTCTCTCTTCTGTGCCCTCTTTGCCATTGGATTACAATTGGAGATTCCAACTTTCCAAAAGATACATGGGTCTCCGTACCAAAGTTCAAAAACTGAATAGCTTTTGAAGCGCAGTTGTAAGCGCAGTGAGATAGACCTTAACAGGTTTGTCTTGCTGCGCTTTTTATTTTGCCGGAAAGGAGGAAAACATGGCTGAGTATCAGACGGTTGTTGGTGGCTTTTTGAATGAGCCGCTAACCGGACGTAGACCGATTGAAACGCCGGAAACGGAAATCAATCGGGCAAACGTGCTGAAAGTGGTCATGGGCAAAGCAGAGCCTATTCATTTGCTGAATAAGAACGAGATTCGCTTTCTGCATAACTACTACTTGGGTAGCCAGCCTGTCCTCCATCGCACGAAAGAATATCACGCTGAAATCACCAATCGCATTGTAGAGAACCACGCCAACGAGTGCGTGGGCTTTTACACCGGTTACATGAGTGGCACTCCCTGCTCTTATGTGCGGTCTGAAACGGCAACAGGTGACGGTGAGGAAATCGCCCGCCTGTCCAACGCCTTGCAGTATGAGGGCAAGGATGCACTTGATCGGCGGCTATGGCAGTGGATGCTGGAGTGCGGACAGGGATATCGCATTGTTCTTCCTGACAAGGGGTACAACGGCAACTACCCGGACGAAACGCCCCTGCTAGTGGACGTTCCCGACCCGGACATGGCGTATGTGATTTATAACTCCGGCATCGGGCATAAGCCTATCGCCAACGTGCTGCACATCCCACGCAATTATCAGAACGACTTGAACGACTTGATTTGCGTGTACACGCCAAACCAGTATTTTGAAATCGACAACGGCAAGGTCACAAAATCGGAGAATCATTCTCTTGGAATGCTGCCGATGGTCGAATACAAGCTGAACCCTGAGCGTATGGGTCTGTTTGAACCTGCTATTCCTGTGCTGGATGCCATCAACGACCTTGAAAGCAATCGTCTGGATGGTGTGGCGCAGTTCATCCAGTCCATCATGGTGTTTACCAACTGCCTTGTGGACAAGGATGCTCTTGACCAAGTAAAAGAGCTTGGCGCAATGTGCCTGAAATCCACTTCTGGTCTGCCCGCTTCTGTATCGCAGATTGCAAACGAGCTTGACCAGCAGCAGAGCCAGACCCTGCTTGACTCCATGTTGAACGTGTACCGCAGTCTGACTGCTATGCCAAGTGCCACTGGCAGCGAGAACGCAACCTCCGACAACGTGGGCGCAGTCATCGTCCGCAACGGCTGGAATCACACCGAAGCAAGGGCGCAGCAGTACGAGAATATGTTCAAGTACGCTGAGCGCCAGAGCCTGTCTGTGATGCTAAAAATTTTGCGTGACACGGCTGGTTCTAAGCTGATGTCAAGTGACATCAACATCAAACTGCCACGCCGCCAGTACGACAACCAGCAGAGCAAGGTTCAGATTTTCGCACAGATGATTCAGCAGCCGATTGACCCGCAGTTGGCGTTCACCACGCCCGGTCTTTTCCCTGACCCGCAGGCTGCTTATGAAATGAGCAAGCCTTTCCTAATTGCCGCTGGCAAGCTGGGCGAGGATGGGGAAGCACCGAAGCCACAGGAACAGCCTAAACAGGATGCTACCGGCACAAATGTCGGGAACATAGCAGATAAACAGTCTACTGATACCAATAAAGAAACAGAGGATGAATAGTCCTTTGCCATAAACACGGCAGGGAAGCCGGGATACAAATTTCGCAGCGTTGCAGGGAAGCAACGGTAAAAAAACGCAGGAGGAAATTAACGATATGAAACTCAATGTGTTGCTTGGTGATGCCTACAAAGAGGGCATGACCGCCGATGAAATCATTTCTGCGCTTGAAAAGGTTGCAGACCCTAACGCAGAGGTTGAGAAGCTGCGCAACGCCGTGACGAAAGCCAATGGCGAAGCTGCCGAATACAAGAAGCAGCTCAAGGCAAAGCGCACCGATGACGAGAACGCCGCACAGGAACAGGCTGACAAGCTGGCAGAGATGCAGAAGCAGATTGAAGCTCTGACTGCCGACAAAGAAAACCTCGTCAAGGAAAAGACCCTTGCATCTTACCGTGAAAAGTTCGTTGCACAGGGGTATGACGCTGAACTTGCTAACAAGGCTGCGTCTGCACTGGCTGACGGTGACATGGACAAGGTGTTTAAGTTCCAGTCGGAGTTTATGACTGCCCACGACACCGCTTACAAGGCTTCCTTGCTGAAGGATATGCCCACACCTCCGGGTGCGGATGGCAATGGCAGCTCTGACAGTGAGGGCGTGGCGTTTGCCAAGAGCCTTGCAGCAAGAAAGAATGCCGAAAATAAGGCATCGAGTGACGCACTGAACGCTTTCCATTAAGGAGGAAAACATGAAGTATACTACTACTCCGGTATCGGCTCCTGAAAGCACTATTCTGGCTGCTGATACCTACGTTGCCATTCCCTTTACTGTGACCGAAACCGATGTTGTAAAGGCTGGCTATCCCATGGCAAAAACTGGCAAGAAGGCTTCTGCCACTACCGGGGTTTCCGATGCAGCGGTTACCGATGCGATTGGTATTCTGCTGCACACCGTTGACCCGTCCGTCAACCCCAACGGCGCACTGCTGATTCAGGGCGTTGTTGACCAGAAAAAGGCGAAGGCAAGTTCTGGCTTTTCCTTTACTGCTGATGACGTTGCCGCTCTGCACAAGGCTGTTCCCGCAGTCTTTTTCCGTGACAACATCGGCACCAATCTTTAACGGAGGTAAAACGTATGGATTTTCAGAAATATTTCACTTCCGATGCACTTGCTGAGTATTGGACGAACGATGTTACCAACGCTCAGGCGTTCGGCTCTGATGCTCTGTTCCCTCCGCGCAAGAAAGCCGGTCTGGAGCTGAAGTGGATTCGCGGTCACAAGGGCGTTGGCATCTCCCTGATGCCGAGTGCATTTGACACGAAGGCGACTTTCCGTGAGCGCAAGGGCTTCAAGATGTCTGAGACTGAGATGCCGTTCTTCCGCGAGGGCTTTCACATTGACGAAAAAGACCGTCAGATGCTGATGGAGATTCAGAACAGCAAAAGCACTTTTGCGGATGAAATCATCAGCCGAATTTTCGATGATGCCGCAGAGCTGATTACTGGTGCTCGAATCGTTCCTGAACGTATGGCGTGGCAGCTGCTTTGCCCGGAGAACGGCAAGCCCGGTATCACCATCAAGGCAAACGGCGTGAACTACATCTACGATTACGACCCGGATGGCACTTGGCAGGCAAAGAACTACAAGGCTCTTACCGGCAAGTCGAAGTGGGACGTTACCACTTCTACTCCCCTTACCGATTTCGCCACTGCGAAGGATGCGATTGCGGCAAACGTTGGCGAAACCATCACTCGCGCCTATATGAACACCAACACTCTGAACAAGATGATTGCTTCTGACGAGGTGAAAAACCGTTTCATGACGGTTACGGCAAAGTCTATTGCCGTTCTTACCCAGAGTGAAGCACGAGCCCTGGTTGAGCAGACTACCGACATCAAGATTCATCTGTTCGACAAAATGTATCAGCCTGAAGGCGGTGGCGATTCCGTCAAATATATCCCGGATGGCTATGTTGTTCTGGTTCCTGATGGTAAGGTCGGCGAGATGTGGTATGGCACTACTCCCGAAGAGGCAGACCTCCGTGCGGGCATGACGAACGCTTCTGTTTCTATCGTAAACAACGGCGTTGCGGTCACCACTATCAAGGAACCTCACCCTGTCAACACAAACATCATCGCATCCGAAATTGTCCTGCCGTCCTTCCAGAAGATGGACGCTGTGTACTGCATCAAGGCTTACTAAGGCGAAAGGAGGAAAGCAGCATGGGAGACCAGTATTCCGAAGCGGCAGTCAAGCTGGGGCAGTACATTGCTCCTGCACTTGACCGTGAAATCACGGACGAGGATTACCCACTCTTCGACCTGCTGCTTGATTTCGCCAAAGATAAGATATTTGCGCAGGGATACCCCTTCGGCAACAGACCGGACGAGTTGCCCTCGCAGTATCAGTCGTTGCAGATACGCATTGCAGCGGAACTGTACAACCACATCGGCGCAAACGGACAGACGAGCTACACCAACAACGGCATTACTCGTGTTTGGGAAAGTTCCGATGTGGCACAGTCCCTGCTTAATGAAGTAGTTCCGAGAGTAGGTGTTATCGGCTGATGTTCAATGGTAGCCCACTGGATAAACGCCCGCTGTGGTATTCAAACCCGGTTGGCGAGAAAACGCCTGTTGTGGACGAATGGGGCAACGAGACTGGCGAATCCGCATACGAATCGTGGAGCGAACCCGCAAAGCTGATGCTGAACGTCAGCCCTCCTACTGGTTCTGCGGAAGCAAACCCTTTTGGAGCATTCACGGATTACAGCTACGTTGTCAGCTCGTCCAGCAAAAAGCGCAACACACCGCTTTACGAAGGCACACACGTCTGGTTTCAGACGGACATTTCAAAGCCGTTCAATTACACTGTGGTCAAAGTCGCAGAGCATATCACAGACACGTTGTATGCGCTGAAAGAGGTGGCTACAAGTGAAAATTAAAGTGAGGTTGAGCGATGCCGGACTTCGTGATGCGGAACATCGGATACAGGAGTACAAGACCACCCTGAACAAAAAGGCGCAGGAGTTTGCAAAGGCGTTAGCTGACAAAGGGCTTGATGTGGCGAAAGTTCGCTTTTCCAATGCAGAATATGCCGGTAGCAACGATGTTTCTTGCCGTGTTGAGCAGAACGGAAACACTTGCGCCATCATTGCCGATGGCAAGTCAGTTGCCTTTATCGAGTTCGGTACTGGCGCACATCACAACGGGTATGGCGGTGAACTACCGCCCGGCGTTGGTGCGCATGGCTCCTATGGCAAAGGGCAAGGCGCAAACCGCAGATGGTACTACTACGGTGACCCCGGCAATGCTGGTACGCCTGTCAAACAGGTGGATGGCAAAGGCCAGTTGAATTACACCGATGGTAACGAACCAGCTATGGCTATGTGGGGGGCTGTTGAGGAAATGGCTTCTCAAGTCGAAGCAACGTGGAGGGAGGTTTGGAATAGTTGATTGATTATTTCAATTCTATCTTCACGGCTGTTGCTAAGGAACTGCGAAAACAAGTTCCCGGCATTTTCGTTACCGGTGAAATCAATGACAGCAATGTCAAGAAATTTCCGTGTGTGCAGATAGAAGAAAACAGCAATCTTCCTGTACATATTGATTCTGCTGGTCACAGCAAATACGCTGCCGTTTCCCTGCGTGTGCGGGTCTACTCCAATAAAAGCACCGGACGCATTGCAGAAGCACGTTCCATCGTTGGCATCGTGGATTCTGTTCTTGAACCGCTTAAATTTTATCGCAAGTCATTTGCCCCGTTGAATGGGCTGTATAACAATTCCGTCTATCGGATTGATTGCAGCTACGGGGCAACAATCGGAGAGGACGGAATGATTTACCGAAACTAAGGAGGTAAACATTCTATGAGTACTGCTATCTCCGGTCTGAATACCACCCTGTATTGTGGCGACAGCGCAACCGCTCTGACGAAGCTGTGCGACATCAAGGATGTGCCCGACCTGATCTCCGAGCCGAACCTTCTGGATGCCACTACTTTGTCTGACCCTATGCAGGTCAACATCTTTGGCATTATCCAGAGTGACACCAAGTCCTTTACTGCCAACTACAACAAGACTGACTACAAGAAGGTCAAGGAAGCTGGCTACGATGAGACTTCCGAGAGCAACACCGTGAAGTATTACGCCCTGAAGATGCAGGACGGCTCCGGCTTCACTTGGCAGGGTATGCACCAAGTCGGCTTGTCCGGCTTTGGCGTGGACGAGGTTGTGGAAATGACCATCAACTGCATCTTCACCAAGAAGCCTGAGTTCAGCGAGACCCTGACTGTCAACGGCGGCTAAACCGCAAAAATCAAATCAATCAAACTGGGCAGAACTGAACATCGGATTTGGTTCTGCCCCTATTTATAAAGGAGAGCATTTATTATGGCTACTAAAGTTATCAACTTTCATTCCCCCGATGGTAAGAACACTTATGAGCTGACTTTCACCCGTGACAGCGTGGAAGCCACCGAGCGTGCAGGTTTTCAGATTGGTCAGTACACCCAGATGACCAATCTGCTGTCCAACTCTCGCGCTCTGTTCTACGGCGCTTTCATCGCACGGAACAAGGGCATCAAGCGCAAGGTCGTTGACGAGATGTTCCAGCACATCGAGGAGAAGGAAGACCTGATGGGCATTCTGCTTGAGATGTTCATGGACGCTTCCAAGTCTCTGCTGGCAACTGACACTGAGGACAAGACCGCAAAAAACGCAACGTGGGAGATTGTGTAACCGCACAATCTCAGGAAGCGGACGGAGAGGGAGAACCACTCTCCTTCTCCAAGCTGTTCCACGATGTAGAAGCCTATTACATCTCCATCGGCATGACATACGACCAGTTCTGGTACGGCGATGTCTGGCTGGCAAAAGTTTACCGTGACGCAGAGGAGCTACGGGAACGCAGAGCCAACACAGAAGCGTGGAGAAATGGCTTTTACATGGCATCTGCACTTTCCTCTACGGTTGGCAATATGTTCCGAAAGAAAGGGTCTAGCCCCATCAAGTACATGGATAGGCCGATTCCCCTTACCCAAAAGGAGAAAGACGAGTATGAATACCAACGCGCAGTTGAGGCGCAGGAGCGAATCAAGAGAATGATGTTCTCTATGATGGAAAGTGATGGTGGTAGTGATGGCTGATGTTGATATTACGAGCTTATCCGTAGAGATTTCTGCGGAATCGCAGGGCGCAGAGCTTAATATCGACAAGCTCGCTACCGCCATTTCTAATTTGCGGACGAAAGGCAACGTCACAAAAGTTGTAAACAGCCTTGACAGGCTGGCTGGTTCCATTGCAACGCTGAAACAGGCATCCTCTGGAATGTCTGGGCTGGACAAAATTACCAGCTTTCTAAATGGACTTTCAAACGCTAACCCGACCGCAAGCGCAAAGAGCATCAACACGGTCGTGAACGCAATCAAGAAGATTCCTGCGGCTGTGTCGGGCTTGAACGGCGTGGACTTTTACTCCATGTCTGGAAGCATTACTCAGCTCACTAACGCTTTGGCTCCGCTGTCCATTCTGGACGCATCGAACCTTAAAGCTCTTGGAAGCGCTTTCAATGCGATCGGAAAAGTTCCTGACCTGACCGACAAGCTGAAAGCGACAGACCTTGATTCTTTTGCAAACTCTTGTCAGAAGATTTCTGCTGCTCTTACTCCCCTTGCGTCTCAGCTTGACAAAGTGGGCAATGCTTTTTCAAAGCTCCCTCCGCAGTTGAGCAAGGTGGTCACACAGGCGAACCGTGTGACCGCGGCCAACGAAAAGCAGCGCAAGAGCTATCTCAGTCTGTCCAATCAGATGAACGGCTTTATGCGGAACATGGCAAAGCTGGTTTCGCTGAAAGCTATCGCTGATTATCTTGGCAACGCTGTTGCGAAGTTTAACGACTTCTATGAAGCGACAGACCTGTTCCATAATGCTATGGGCAATTTGAGCGGTGAAGCCGATACGCTCATTAGCAAGATGCAGGGTTTGCTTGGCGTTGACCCGACCAAAGCGATGACCTACATGGCTACCATCCAGAGCTTGGGTACTTCGTTTGGTCTGACCAGCGACAAAGCATACATTCTGTCTAAGAACCTGACCCAGCTTGCCTATGACGAAGGCTCCTATTGGAACAAGGACGTTGCAGAGACCTTTACCGCAATGTCCTCCGCAATCTCTGGTGAGATTGAGCCTATTCGCCGTTTGGGCATTGACCTGTCTCAGGCACGGTTACAGCAGGAACTTCTTGCTTTGGGCTTTAACAAGCAGGTTTCTAGCTTGTCTCAGGCAGATAAGGCGGTTCTGCGTTACATTGCCATTATGAAGCAGACTGCCAACGTGCAGGGCAACCTTGCACAGACCATCCAAAGCCCTGCGAACCAGATTAAGATTCTGAAAGCGCAGTTGGATATGCTGGCGAAGTCTGTTGGCTCTCTGCTTTACCCCGCCATGAAATCCATTCTTCCCCCGCTGATTGCCGCTGTTCAGCTCATTCGAGAGCTTGTTGAGTGGGTTGCAAAGCTGATGGGTGTGAAGGTCGTGTTTACTGATTTCACCAAGAGCGCTGATAGCGTTGGCGGTATCGGTGACGCAATGGATGACACGGCAGACTCCACCAAGAAAGCCGCCAAAGCCCTCAAGGACTACACGATGGGTTTTGATGAACTGAACATCATTGACCCCACACAGGGAAGCTCTGGCTCTGGCGGCGGTGCATCTGCTGGCAACATCTTGGGCGATGTAGACCTGTCCGGTTACGATATGTTCAAGCAGTACAACGAAGAGTTTGCAAAGCAGATTGATGCTATCAAGCAGAAAATCAAGGCTATGCTTCCTCTTATAGCGACTGTAGCAACCGCTTTTGCCGCTTGGAAGCTTACAAATCTTATTACGGATATTGTGGACGCTATCTCCAAAATGAACGCGCTGAAATCCATTGTTTTGGGTCTTGGTGTTTTTACAGTGGGCATCGTCCTTGAGATTACAGGCATTAAAGACGCGATTGAAAATGGCGTAAATGGAAAAAATTTTGCTGAAATTGTTCTTGGCGCTTTGATTGGGACTACAGGCGCAGCCATTCTTGGCAAAGGAATTGCTCAGTTTATCGTGACCGGCTTTGGCAATACTGCTGTTGGAGCGGCCATTAAAGCAGCTGGCGGCTCTACTGCTGGCGCGATTATTGGAGCAGCAGTTGGCGGAGTAGTAACCGGCATACCTATGTTTGTAACGGGCGTTTATGATGCTGTCAAGAATGGCTTAAACACGTTAAATGGAATTTTGATTCCGCTTGGCTCGACAATGACTGGCGCAGGTATTGGTGCAATTATCGGCTCTCTTGGAGGCCCGATTGGTACAGGCATCGGTGCGTTGATTGGTTTGATTGTTGGCGGTCTGACCGATGTCGGTATTGCGATTTATCAAAACTGGGACAAAATTACAGAATCTCTCGACAAGGCAAGCGAGAGCTTAAAAAACTGGTTTGTAGGCGTTGGCGAGTGGTGGAATGAAAAGTGGCAAGGGTTCAGCGCTAACTTTCAGACTGCATGGGAAAGCCTGCCTGGGTTTGTTCAGCATCCGATTCAGGCGCTTGACCAAGCGAGTGCAGGCTTGAAGCAGTGGTTTGTCGGCGTTGGTGAGTGGTGGAACCAGAAGTGGGCTGGATTCAAAGAAAACTGGGACAAGGCTTGGAACAGTTTGGTTGATACGATCAAAAATCTCCCCGCAAAATTTTTGGACTATGGCAAAAACATCGTTCAGGGCTTGATTGATGGCATCAACAAAGGCATTGAGAACGCAAAGAAAACTGTTGGTGGACTTGCAAAAGCCATCATTGACAAGTTTACAACTGATACTGATATCAATTCTCCTTCCAAGGTTTTTGAACAGTTTGGTATCTATGTCGATCAGGGCCTTGCAAACGGCATCGCCGCCGCTCAAGGCTATGTTGATGAAGCCATGCAGGGTCTTATCAATGGCGTGACCAATGCTGGAAACCAGTTCATCGAACAGGGCAAGCAGACTGGTATTGGCTTTGTAAACAACCTTGACCAGACTCTCACCAGCACTTGGCAGCAGCTCGATACCAACTTGCAGAATGATTTCTTTGGCACCATTCAAAACCTTTGGGAAGCCGCTCAAAGTGGCGATGTGAAGACCATCGGTACGACGATTGCTGCCGTGTTGTGGCACGCAATGGGCGAAGAGCAGCGCACGCAAATCAAGACTATCGCAACCAATATGATTACCGACTTGAGCACGCAACTGACCAATGCGTTGTCTACGCTGTCCGCACAGGCGTATCAGATTGGCGGCGAGCTTCTAAACGGCATTACCTCGAAATTCGGCGAGATTTTGCAGAAAACCAAACAGCTTGGCGGTTCCCTCAGCTCAACGTTCCAGGCTGTAAGAGGGCCGTTAAAATCTGTCGCTACGGCAATCAGCGCGGCGTTGTCTGGAGGTCTTGCAAGCGCGTTCCCGACCATCTATGCGTCTATGGGCACTCTGATTTCTACCATTGGCGCATCGTTCGTGGCGATGCTTAACGCTATTGGTGCGGCTTTGTCTGCTACCATTTTCGGTATTCCCGCTGGACTGGTTGCTCTGGGTGCTGCGGCTGTCCTGGCTGCTTCCATTGCCAGCATCGCTGGTGGCATGGGCGGTAAAAAGAGCTCTTCCAGTAGCTCCTATGGCTCTACTGGCTACGATGAATCCGACTTGGGGCAGATTGATTACAGCAATGTTCCTGGAACATCTCAATACAACGATGCAAACAGCGGATTGCAGAGCAGCTATACTGCAAGCGCAACACAGCAACTCAGTGCATCGGAAATCAAAGAAGCTGTGTACAACGGCGCGTATAACGCACTGTTAGATTATAAGCAGCGCTACAGCCACGAAGATAAGAACAATATCATCAAGTTGTTTATCGATGGCAAGCAGGTTACTGCCGCAGTTGAAAAGACGCAGAGTGACCGCGGGCGTGCCATCATGGGCAACGAAGCATACAGTTACTAAGGAGGTGGCTCACTTTGGCAATTCCGGCGCTCATTACGATTGACGGCAGAGAAATGCCTGAGCCGTCTTCTTATGAAGCGACAACCAGCACGATCGTTGACTCTGGCCGTAATGTGCAGGGCAAGGTGGTCGGCTCTGTTGTTCGGCATGACGTGGCGAAAGTTTCCGTGAAATGGAACTACCTTACTGCTGAACAATGGGCCGCTGCCATTAGCCCCTTCACTACCAAGTTTTACTGCTCCGTTCGGTTTTTAAACCAAGCCACGAACGCATACGAGACGCGGCAGATGTATGTTTCCGATCGAACGGCTGGTATGTGGCGTAGAGGGCCTAAAACCGGCAAGATAATGGGCTGGACTAATTGCGCACTTGCGCTTGTGGAGGTTTGATGTATGGAACATCCATCTCAAGCATGGCTTGATAAGTTCAACGATACTCTTGTGCCGGAAGAGTTTGTTGAGATTTCTTACAATAGCACCGAACCAGGCGTTCAAGAGGATGCCACCGCAAGCGCAACTGCACAGGTTCCTTTTGGTAATATCGAAAATACCACGAAGGAACTTGACCGTGTATTGACGAAATATGCAACAGGGGAAACAAATCTGCACGTTCTGGACGGTAGTTTCAGATTGTTGCCGGATTCTGTCCCCTATGGGGATGCTGGTTTTATCAGCCAGACGCTTGTAAGCGATTCCAACCACCCGCGCATTATCCTTTCGTTCGGCAGCGTGCACACACGTGCCGTTCCCGGTTTGACGATTGTTTGGTCGTCCATGATGAATGAATGGGCAACTAAATTCAAGCTCACGGCTTATAAAGGAACCTCCGTTGTGAGCACCATCACTGTATCGAACAACAGAAGCGTTTATTCTGAGACCGAATGGGAAATTTACGGTTACGACTCCATTGCCATTGACATTCTGGAATGGAGCATTCCAAATCGTCGTGCTCGCATTGAATGGATCATGGTCGGCCTTCACAAGGTATATAGCAAAAAAGACCTTGTTTCGTACACGCACACATCCAGCCGAGACCCGATCTCGGCGCAGCTTCCTAAAGACAGCATCGAATTCTCTTTGGACAACAGCCAAAAAACGTGGGATGCTATCAACCCTCGCGGCATGTTTCGATATCTGTATGAACGGCAGGAAGTGGACGTCCGTTATGGCATGGATGTGGATGGAGAAACGCAATGGATTAATGGCGGCAAATTCTATCTTTCGGAATGGAGCGTCCCTTCTAATGGCCTGGAAGCGTCTTTCACGGCTCGTGATGCCCTTGAGTTCATGATGACCTCAAACTACACGGGTCGAAAGACGGGCACGCTTTATCAGATGTGCTACGACGCACTGGAGACGTTGCCCTCTAATGTTCCTTCGTTCTACATTTCCGAAGAGCTAAAAGAATACAGCACCGATATTTCTTCCGAAAAAACTTCGTACAAGAACTCAGACATCCTGCAATTGGCCGCAAACGCAGCGGGTATGGCTTTGTACCAGACGCGAGATGGTCACATTCGTATCGAGCGAGTCAACTTGACCGCAGAAGAGGGAACTGAAGTATACGAGATTCCAGTTATCAATAACTTCCAGTGGCCTGAAATCTCTTTTGCGTCCCGCGTCAAGAATGTGTCTTGCAACGTTAATGGCAAAGAGCATCTGTACCCGGAAGGCTCTAACGCGGAAGGCGTCACCCAGACCGTCAGCAACGAGCTGCTGACCGAAGCAATGCTTGTCAAGAGCAAGAACTCCATCACTGAAGCTTATGCTATGCTAGCAAACCGCAAAAAGGTCGAACTTGAGTATCGCGCCAGCCCGCACATCGATGCATTTGACCACGTAAAATTCAATCACAACTTTGGCTACGCATCCAGCGTCTTCGTAACGGAAAGCAAATACCAGTATACGGGCTGTTTCAAAGGCACGATTTCCGGCTATGTCCTGGCAGACGTTTCGTCCGTGTCTTTGTCCTCGTCTTCTCTGTCGTTGATTTACAATGAGCCAAAGGTGTTGACCGCAGAACTTCTGCCTTATGACCCCGACTTGCCTACTGTCAGCTGGCGCGCTTCGCCGGAAGGAATCGTCACGCTTCGCGTTCTTACAAACGAATCCGGCAAATCCACCTGTGAGGTCAAGTACAATCGCAAGGGAAATGCTACCGTTTCGGCATACGTTGGCTCTGTCAGCTCGTCAATCCCGGTCGTCAACAACTCTCCTTCTTTGTACTTGAGCACACGCGCTCTTGGCGTTCGTTGGGGCGCTCCGCAGGATATCACCGCAACGTTTGTACCTAATAACTACGGGGCTCCTGAAATCAACTGGTCTGCGTCTCCTTCTGACGTTGTTCGGCTGGATATCGTAGCCAAGAGCAACGGTTCTTCGACCTGTCGCGTGACCTGGCTCAAAAAAGGTAGCGCAACAATTACCGTTACCGCTGCTGAGGAAAAATCAACCTGTTCTGTCGTTGCAAGCCCTGCTACAATTGGCTCTCTTCCCATCGGAACAACACTTTATATCAAAGAAAGCAATCAAAGAACCGCATTTGTTCTTGCAAAGCATGATTATGAAGAAGCTTCTTCTAAGTGGCCAACATTCCCCGGAAACGGAAAAGGCCTTTCTTTGCTCGCTCGTTCTTCCAAGACTGTACTTTCGCATGTGTGGAGCACCGAAAGTGCTTCCTATGATAGTCGTTTTACCAATATATATTCCGGTAGCACTATTGACGAGTGGTTGAACGGCGAATATTTCAGAACGCTCGACTCTAGTATTTCCAGTAAAATCAAGAATACAAACATCCGAGTTTCTCCCGGTCCTCAGACTTATAAAGACGATGACGGCAATTCTCATACGACTGATGGCTCTGCGGTCACTTGGATATCTCGCAAAGTTTTTCTCTTGTCTGCAACAGAACTTGGCATGAGCTCTAACGTTTCTGGCATTACTAAGGAGGGCACGGCTTTGCCGAATTGCAGTGAAATGCTTTACAACATTATCGGAAGTTCTAATTATGCATGGACTCGCTCAAGATGTTTTGATGCAACGCCATTCGCTTATCCGGAATTTTTCAAGTATAACAATTCTGCTGTTGTTTCTTCGTCCAAGTCTAATAATAGCTATTATACATATACGACAATTTCTGATGTCACAAAAAAGTATCCTGTTCTCCCGGCATTTACTCTTCCAGCCACATTGGAAGTTGATGTTAATGGAAACGTTCTTACTTAACAAGGAGACTTTATGGCAACATGGATTACAGACCGAACGCAGGCAGACGTTGACCGCGTGAACGAACTGCACGATAAAGCCAACGTTGGAACGTGGACGGAAGAAGAGCGGATAGAATGGGCAGCTGGCATGAAAGGTGCGTTGAGCTACATGGACTACAACCGCATCGAAAGTGGTGTGTCCGAGCTTGCCGCTACACTTGGCGCGTCTGTTTCTATCAAAACGAACTGGACGGTGGAAGGATACATGACCACAAGCGACGCAAATCGCTGGCTATCGAACGTATCTAACATTCGGGCCAAGTGCAGCGGCCCCGGTGGTCTGCCAAGCACTCCAACCAGCATGGATAAGTTGGCATACAAGACCATGAATAAAATCGAAGAAATTTTGGCCAAGATAGAGCGAATCGCAAACGATCATTTGCTTTACTGCGACGAGCCAATCTGTGGAGGTGAACCTTACTATGGTATTTGTTGACCGCAAGGCAAAGTACCCAGGCCGATGGACAATGAAAAAATCTGACGGCACATCGGAAGTTGTCACGTTGGTTCGCAATGATGAACCTGAGGTTGAAGGCACTCCGATGAACGCGGAGACGCTGAATACTTTAAGTGACGTTGCGGGCGCGGATGTTGCGCGTATACAGGCGGAAACTGCCGCAAAGAAGTCGGAGGAAGACCGTAAGAAAGCGGAAGCTGCCGCAGGAAACGCCGTCAACGACGCAACAAAGCTTATCAAAGGCTACACAGACAGCGCTCTCGCCAGCAAAGAAGCTGCCGAGAAAAGTCGGATTGATGCCAACACATCCCGCGAACAAGCTCAAAAAGCGCAGAAAGCTGCAGAGGACGCCGCAGAACTGGCTGGCTCAAGAGCTGGAACAGATAAGACCTTAAGTAAAGAAAACGCTCCAGCAGATGCAAAGGCTGTTGGGGACGCGCTAGACATCAATAAGCTTATTGAAGCCTTAGATGTAGAAAACAATATCCCTAAAGATTCAGATTACTTTGTTGGACAGCATGTTAATGGCGAAAACGAGTCTGCTGTGAGTTATCGCCGCAAGCCACTGAGCGCTCTCTGGAACTGGATTAAAGCGAAACTTGGAAGCGCTGCGTTCAAAGCAACTCGGACGCTGACGAGTGTAGGACCAAGTGGCTGGAAAGATGCTGCAACCGACCAGCAGTATGTGCCGGATATGGGTTTTATGGCCTATTGGAATGGCGCATACAGCGGAACTGCGTCGAATCTGGCATACTGCAATCAAGGTGCATTTGGAAGTATGACCAAAGTGGCGGCACGACGGAATCACAATACAAGTGATATGTGGATTCCAGTCTGGTCAGGCGACAATTTGGACTACATCCTGAAAAGCGAGTTGAACGTGAAGTACGCTAATGGCGCAGGCAACGCGAACGGTTTTACCTTTGGTGCACAATCAAGCGACCCCGGTGCGAACTCTAGCTTGACGACCAATAAAGTTCTGTTTGTCTACGAATAAGTTCAAAATGGAGGATGACATGGACGAGAAGACGATCGCGCCGGGCTACGAAGTGCCCGTATTGGACGAAGAGAAGAACGACAACTATGCTGCGGTGGAAGCGGCGGTGAACGAGCACAACGAGACCGCACAGCCGGGCGAGACGTACTGGGGCATCTCCCTCGAAAACGAGAAGTACACCGTATACGAGTACGGTGAAGTGCCCACCCCGCCCACCGAGGAAGAGCAGATGGAAACGCTGCGGGCGAAAAAGCTGGAGGAAGCCTCCGACGCCTGCGAAGCGGCCATCACGGCGGGCATCGACGTACTGTTCGGGGACGGGACGCAGGAGCATTTCTCGCTGGAAGTGCCCGACCAATCCAACATCGACGGTGTGTTCAACGCGGTGATGCTGGGGGCCACGGCCTACCCCTACCATGCGGACGGGAAGCAGTGCAAGCTGTACTCCGCCGCCGACATCGTGACGCTGTACACGGCAAAGCAGAGCACCATCACCCAGCAGACCACCTACAACAACGCTTTGCGGCAGTGGATCGGCCGGGAGACGAGCCTTGAGGTGCTGAAGGGCATCTTCTATGGCGTGGAGCTGCCGGAGGACCTGAAAGCCGAGGTGGCGGACATCCTGCAGAAGGCAAAAGAGCAGGTGGAGGTCATTGCAAAGAAGCTGGAGCCCTCTCAAGCTCGCTGACGCTCGCCAGCTCTCCCAAAGGGCGAGCCCTTGGCAAAGAGGAAAGGCTTGTGCGAAAAATTCAAAATGGAGCAATGGAGCGATGAAACGGGAATTTGTGAAACTATCCATCTTAGCGGCGCTGGGCGGGTTGCTCTACATGGGAGTGGAGCTGCTCTGGCGGGACCGCACCCACTGGACCATGGGCATCGTGGGCGGGGTATGCTTTGTGCTCATCGGGGGCTTAAACAACTACCTGCCCTGGGAAATGCCCATCTGGAAGCAGGCGCTCTGCGGCAGCGCCCTGGTGACCGCCGTGGAGCTGGTGGCGGGGATCATCCTGAATTTATATCTGGGCCTCGGCATCTGGGACTACTCGGGCCTGCCCTGCAACCTGCTGGGACAGATCTGCCTGCCGTTCAGCCTGCTGTGGGTGGCGATGAGCGTTCTCTGCATTTTTGTGGACGACGCGCTGCGGTGGAGGCTGTTCCACGAGGAGAAGCCGCACTACCGATGGCTTTAAGGAGAAATCAAAATGGGAAAGAATTTATTTGTGGGCGTCGGCGGCAAAGCCCGGCACGTCAAGGCCCTGTACGTCGGCGTCGGCGGAAAGGCAAGAAAAGTCAAGAAAGTGTACGTCGGCGTCGGCGGGAAGGCCAGGCTGGTGCACCAGAGCTATGTGGCGGTGACGGGAATTACACTGACACTGAACGACAAATATGCCGACAAACCAACCATCACCGCAGTATTTACACCGAGTAACGCGACGAACCAGAAAGTAACATGGAATACTACAGCCCCATCTGCAGTATCTGGCATTGGCATCTTAAGCTCAAACGATACGACCTGTGTTCTTTCACATACTAGAAACTCGAACGTAAGTACAATTCTGACGGCAACAAGCGCGGATGGAGTAACCGTACAATACCGTGTAGAGTTTATCTATAGTCTACAGAAATATTGGACCATTACCAAGATATAAAGCGGATGGTGTAAAAAGAAAAAGCAGACAGCTGGAAAGACTGCCTGCGAACCATCGCAATACGCTGTCGATAAATAATCTGTAAAATTTCAAAATGGAGGTGAAAACCATGGGAATCGAAAGTTATTCCCTCGCTAGAATACAATATTCTAATAAACAATAAGGAGGCACGATATGAAAGCACTCTTTGATTTTATCTCCAAGCTTCTTGCAGCCCTCTCCCGCGCTGCCGGAGACAAGGCAGAGGAGCCGGACGCCCCCACTCCTGAAAAAGTGTCCACTGTGGACACCGTACCGGGCTGGACGGGTGAGCCGCCCTACCGCTACATCGACGTAAGCCGGTATCAGGGCAAAATCACCCTCGACGGCTGGCGCAAAATTAAGGCGGCTGGCTACAAAGGTGTCATGCTCAAAACGGTCTCCACGAATTCGAAGATGAGCAAGCGGGCAGACGGTCTTTACATCGACCCGACCTTTGAGCGCAACTACCGCGGTGCCCGGGCCGCTGGGCTGGACGTTGGCGTTTACTACTACACCTACGCCACCAGCGAGGCGATGGCCAATGCAGAGCTGGCCCTTGTGCGGGAAGCGGTGCGGGGCAAAGAGCTCACAATGCCCGTGTGCGTGGACGTTGAAGAAAACAAGCTCAAGCCCCTCTCTACCCTTGACCTTACCAACGTCGTGGCCTATTCGCTGGAAAAGGTGGAAGCCATGGGTTTTTACGCCCAGCTGTACACCTACACGGGCTACAGCTATGAGCTGGACATGCAGCGCCTGGCAGGCCGCTGGGACGTCTGGCTGGCCGACTACACGGGCAAGACGCCCAAGGTGAATTACATCTACCACGCCCACCAGCACACCAGCAAAGGCTCTGTTCCGGGCATCTCCGGCAACGTAGACTTGAACGTTACCACCCGCAACTACCCGAAGATCATCAAAACAAAGGGCCTGACGCGGCTCAGGGAGGGCACATGACTGAAAAAGAGGCTTTGATTTGGATTGTGGGCATCTTGGGTAGTGCGTGCACGGCAGCGATTACGCTGGACAAGGTGCTGGACATCATCCACAAGTACATCAAAAAGGCACAGGCTCCCAACGATGCACAGGACAAGCGGCTGGATGAGCTGGACAGGCGCGTGGGAGTGCTTGAGGCGGGCTACTCTAACCACTCTGCCGCTCTGGGCCGCGATCTGGAGCATTTTGGGGCGCTGGAAAACGCCATCACCATCCTTTTGCGCTCCAACCGCGCCGTTTTAGGCGCTCAGTTGTCAGGTGATAATATCAAAGCAATGGAGCAGAGTGCGGAGGAAATCGACAAATTTTTGTATGAGAGGAGAGAAAACGCATGGACGCAGCAGCAAAAATCCTGAGCGCCGTCCCGGGCCCGGTGGCCCTTGCACTGATGCTGGGCGGCTTCATCTTCTACGCCCTTGGCTGCATCCGGCTGGGGTATGGTGCAGCAGTCAAGCCCACCGTGCTCCAGCTCATCGAGCAGGCAGAGCACGAGATCCAGGGAACCAAAAAAGGTGCGGAGCGCAAAGCCTGGGTGGCTCAGATGCTCCGCGCGGCCCTGGCCACAAGCAAGTACGGGAAATTCATCTCGTGGGCCATCACCGATGAGACCATCGGCATCGTGATTCAATTTTTCTTTGACCGCATGAAAGCGGCACTGCAAAAGCAGTAAGGAGGATATCATGGCTGTACCTATGTGCGGCATTATTGCCGCTTCTGCAAACGCTATGAATCAAGCCCGCAAGCATAAAAAGGTGTGCAACCTGAAAGGCGACAATCGAGAGTTTTGCAAAGATTGCCTTCTTGACAAATATGGCGAGTGCATCGAAAAGCGGGCAGATAAGGAGTAAAACCATGAGTAGCACTGCATACGAGCATTTTGTTTGCACCAACAAAATGTATGCCGCACAAGAGCAATTTCGTGATATCACGAAAATGGTCTGCGTATGTTTTCGTGGCTTCACGAAAACATGCCATCTCGGTAACGCCCCCGTAATGGTGCGCAACGCCGGACAGCTGCCGCAGCCTTTCTGGCTCGGTGCTGCCTGTGGCGGCGGCTCGTGTAGTGCTGCCCGCTGCGCTGCAAGGACTTGACCGGAAGCAAATGACCGCTGCTATCAAAAGCGCACCGCTTGGGAGGGTAGACCGAAAGATAGCTCTTTTGCGGTACGTTGAGCGGCTCCCACTGCCGGACATTGCAGCACAGACGCATTACAGCCGGACGGCGGTAAGCTATCGGCTGAAAAGCATTGAAAAAATGCTGGATGTGTGATACTATACTTTTAATTGGGTGCGTTTTCTTGTGAAACGCATTGAAGCGGCAGGCTTTCGGGTCTGCCGCTTTTCTTTTTGCACGAATTATGGTATAATTATCTTAACAAATCCACCCGGCCTCTCGAAGAAGCGCATTAGGGTGTATATCTGAACCCGCTAAGCCTCTCAACGATGCGTATCATGGCGGGTCTTTTAAGATGATACAGTCTCCCGCCCGCCTACTTACAGTGCGTACTATGCGGGAGACGATTTTATATGGTGATGCTTATGTGCAATACAAAAGAAGAACGAGTGGCAAGAATCGCAAAATACTATACAACCTTCCACCTTTTTGGCGATTGGTATCTTGTTAGGCGATATCCTAAACACTTCCATAGTTGGAAGCGGTTCATCCCGTTTTACATTCCTATGCACTTAGGAGTCCCAGATTGAAATGCTACGGCATTTGTAGAGAGCGGCATTGCCTGTGGGCGGTTCCGCTCTTGATTTTACAAAAAATCCCCTGTTTTGTCGAAGACCTGCGTGCCACGCGGGGTACTTTGTAGGCAAAACGGTGGAGTTTTTTGCAAATAAAACGGTAAAACTTTCTGTTTTGTCATCATTTTATATAAGTATATTTATATCTTTAAGTGCTCATGTGGATTTTTCCGTGTGGGCGCTTTTCTTTTTTTGTCCTTCGTTGTGCCTTCGTTGTCCTTCGTTTTTTGCCGATGCGGTACACTGGTCACATCAGGAGGGATGTATTATGATGAGCTATTATCCGACACCCGGAGCGCCTTACGTTCCGCAGCAGTCTGTCAATCCTTACGGCGGCATGGGCACGGTAGGGCTTGCCACTCCCCTGCCAAACACACAGATGCAACAGGCACAGCCGCAGCGTCCGCAGCCGATGAATGGGCAGCAGCCTGTTCAGCAGTCGGCACAGGACGGAGGTTGGTTACTCGGCAGACCTGTTTCTAGCAGGGAGGAGTTTTTGGCGATACCGTCCGACCTGTACGGCAGACCGACCTACTGCCCAGACTTGCGCAGCGGCGTGATCTACTGCAAGCGGCTTAACCCGGATACCTGCGAATCCTATGTGCAGGAGTTTTACAGCCCGGAAGCATGGCGGCAAATGCAGGCGCAACAGGCACAGCAGACCGCTGCACCGACACAGCAGTATGTGCCTATTGAGCAGTACAACGCCCTCGTCCACCGTCTGGATGAGCTGGAAAAGTGGCAGAAGAGCTTTTCGAAGCCCACTGCCGCAGCAAAGAAAGGAGAATAAGCGATGCCCTCTCCGTTTGATGTGATTACGCACAGCCCCATCATGCAGCTTGCGAACCTTGCCCGTGCCGGACAGAACCCGATGGGGCTTATCCAGCAGTTGAGCGGGCAGAACGCACCCATCATGCAAGGCTTGAACCTGATTCAGGGCAAAAACGAAACGCAGCTCCGAACGATGGCGCAGAACCTCGCCAAAGAGCGTGGCATCGACCTGAATCAGCTGGCAAGCGCTCTGAACCTGACGCTGCCCCGGTAAAGCATCCCTCTAAGCGAAACGCTTCTCAGTTTTGCGGACTTGATAAAAACCGCTTTTGTTTGGCTTCGCCCACCGCACACGGCGGTGGGATGGCATAACGCAAAACTGAAAGGAGTTTTGTTATGGACGATTTTGCAACTGGTTATCTGGCTGGGCAGGACGGTGGCAATAACAACGGCGGATTTTTCGGCAACGAAGGTCTGTGGGCGGTTATCATCCTCGCCATCATCTTCGGCTGGGGTACAAACGGCTACGGTCGAAACGGTGGTGACAACGGCATGAACAGCTACATCCCCTATCTGGTCGGCACTGGCGCAACTGGTCAGGGTGGCGCAGATACTCGTGCGGCTCTGTCTGAAGGCTTCTACCAGCAGGACACTTCCCGTTCTCTGGCTGGCATTCAGAGCGGTATCTGCTCTCTGGGCTATGACCAGCTGGCGCAGATAAACGGAGTCAACGCCAACATCGCAAACGGCTTTGCGGGCGTGAACAGCGCCATCTGTCAGCTCGGCTACCAGAACGCACAGCTCGTGAACGGTCTGGAACGCAGCGTGTCCAACGGCGACAACGCCATCAGCCTCGCCATCATGCAGGAGGGCAACGCACGGCAGGCGGGTCAGACCGCACTTTCCACGCAGCTTGCATCTTGCTGCTGCGAGAACAAGCAGCTCATCGGCGACCTGAAGTACACCATTGCACAGCAGGACTGCGCTACCCGTCAGGCTATCGCAGACAACGCCCGTGCCATCGTGGACAACTGCAACGCCAATTTCCGCAGCATGATGGACTACTTCACGCAGGATAAGATTGCCACTCTGACCGCTGAGAACCAGAACCTGAAGTTCGCTGCTTCTCAGGATCGTCAGAATGCGCTTCTGACCACTGTGATGTCCCAGCAGACCGATACCATCCTGAACCGGGTCAATCCTCGTCCGATTCCCGCTTATCAGGTGGCAAACCCCAACGTGGGCGTGAACTGCTGCGGCTGCTGCTAACCTACACACTCCCCGATAACACCGGGTGAACCATCGGGGCAGGGGTAAGACACCTCTGCCCCTGATTTTTTAGGAGGAAAACATTATGGCTTGCAAAACAAGCTGCAAACTCTGCCCGCACTTGGTCATCAGTCAGGCGGTCACGTTTGCCAACGACACGCTGACCATCAATATCCCTGCTGGCGCATACCAGAACGGAGAGAAGTATTGTATCGTGGTTGCTCAGAGCTTGCCGGACACGACTACCATCAACGCCCCTGTGGTCATTACCATAGGTGCAGGCACGACCGCGTACCCTCTGACCGATTGCAACTGCGCTCAGGCAACCGCCGAGAGCATCCACACCCGCACCCGCTACGCTACCCGTGTGGCAACGTCTGCAACCGGCACCGGCACGTTTAAGTATCTTGGCTGCTTCTGCCGCTCCCACGCCGGTGCGCCTGCGTCCATTTCTTGAGGAGGTATAGATTATGGGCAAGAATAATTTTCGCCGCATGATGATGCTCCGCGACCACGACAAAGACCGTGAGCCGGAACGTGACCGCCTTGAGGAAGAGCGTGACCGCAGGGAACGTGAGCTGGAACGCCGTCTGCGTAAGCTGGAAGATGGCAGCGACCGCTATCCTTACTATCCGCAGGAGGAAAACCGTTACATTGACCCCTACCCTATCCCCCGCTACCCTGACGTAGAGTACGAGCGCAAGATGCCGCAGATTGGCTTCTCGCAAAACGGAGACTGGGACAAGCGGTCTGGGCAGTATGAGCATGGCGGTGCGGACAGCCGCTCCATCAAGATGCCACGCAAGCACCTTACCCACGATGAAGCAGAGGAATGGTGCGACAGCATGGTGAATGCTGACGGCACAAAGGGCTGTCACTGGACGCTGGAACAGACACAGGACGTTGCCAAACAGCGCAACATCACTTGTGACCCGAACGATTTCTGGGCTGTTATGAACATGATGTACTCGGATTATTGTCAGGTCGCAAAACGCCAGTCTGTTGACACTCCGGGCTTCTATGCTGACATGGCAAAGGCGTTCCTTGAGGACGCAGATGCCGCAGATGGCAAGGCATATCTCTACTGGGATTGCGTGACAGAGAAGTGAAACAAAAGAGGGGGTGTGCCCAAAATTGGACAGGCCCCCTCTTTATTTACTATCAGCACTGAAAATTCAGTTATGACCAGAGCGCAATTTTGCGCTTTGATAATTAGTGGCGAAAAATTCCGCCACTAAATCAGCCTAAATCAATCTGGTCTTTCGATGCTGCAACGGACAGGTTGTAGATGTACTCCCCTGCCGTGAATCCGTGCTTGCGTGCTTCTCTCGTAACGAACGTCCGCTCGCTGTCGCTCATAAGAATTGTGATTCGCTTGCTACGTTTGCCGTCACCCTTCTGCCCCTGATGGGAAGTGTAAGGCTGAATCTCCATCGTGCGCTTTGCATCGCTGACAGATAGGTTGGTAAGAGCAATCATAATCTGCTGGTTCTGCTGAACGATGGCTTGCAAGACTTCCGTGTTCTTCATCAGCACTTGCAAGATTGCATCGTTCTGCGCGTCAGGCTTGTTCTCCTGCTGGTTCATACTGTAAGAGCCAGTCTTGCGAAGCGTAGGAAGCACATCATGCGTTACCCATCTCTTAAAACGGCGAAGCTTCTCAATCCTTTCCTTGATTTCGATGGGGTACTCATCTGACACCCCATGATTATGCGCTTTTTGCGGCTGCATTGCAAAAAGAAGAGCATATAACCCGGATTCGTTGATAACAGTCACTGTTTGCTCACGCCCAAGAGAATCTTTGATTTTCAAGGAACGCTTATCGCAATCGTCAATTCGTCCGATGCTTCTATTTGGGTTCTTGTCTTGAAACGCATTACATACATCCCTACCGACAAACCAGTACTCTCCGTTTTTCACAAATGTTCTGATTGAGCCAAACTCTTCGTTCTTAAAGATTTGAAGTGCGTTTCTGTTATCCATCATATCCTCCATATTCAACTGTTTGGCATCTTCCACGCCGACCTCATACGCCTTGTAAGTGATGCGAGATAACGCTTCCGCAATCTCATAATCATCCTTATTGAGCGGACGACCATTGTTGTTTTTCTTGAAGTTTTCGAGAATCTCTTCTTTCGTTGCCGGAATGTTCATTGGCTTTACCACAAAAATCTTGCTTGTAATGCAACTATGAAGATGATATAATGGATTTATCACCCATAATCGCATGGAGTGTAATCCCTTAAACTGCCGGTGACCGCCAAGTTACGAACAGTTTAGGGGATTTTTTATTTTTGATGTTCAAGCCATTGCTGGACAGCTTCACGAACGGCTTCTCCCTTAGAAATGCCGTTTTTTTCGCAATAATCCGAAAGCTGTTTGTCAGTATTCACGTCCAAACGGACGCTTGTGCGAACACTGTTCGGGTTTTCCAGCTTTGGTCTTCCCATTTTTGCACTCATGCGTTCACCTCCACTTTTGAGCGCACATTAAGTATACTATTTGTGTGCTTAAAAGTCAATACCTACTACCGGAAGATACAGTTTGCAGGTATATCGTGTTTCACGACATACCTCAATCCTCCAAGAAATCTTCCAACTCAATCTTCCCATCTGCCGCAGCAGCAGCCAGAGCGTACACATACTGCCCGATGGTCATTCCGTGCCGTCTGGCTTCACGGTTGATATACTTACGTTCTTCCTCGCTCATAAGGATGGTAATGCGCTTAGAACGTTTGCCGTCACCGCTTGCAACGCCCTGATGCGATTCCGGCATCGGGATTTTTTTCTTTGTCAAGCCAGCTTCAGCTAGTGCACCGGACACATCGCCTTGTTCGATAAGACGTTGAACTTCCTTCGCCTGCTTCAGCTTCTTTGGCTTGCTTTCGCTGACTACGGCATTGTTTGGCTGTGTTCCGCTGTCTTTGGCTTGCTTCGGCTTAATATTGCTTAACTGTGCTTCATTGGGCTGTGTACGGCGGTCTGTGGCTACACTTAGCTTAATCTGCTCTTGTTCGGCTTCGTTCGGCTTTACTTGGCTTACTTCTTCTTCCTTTGGCTCACTTCGGCTTAATGGCTGCTCCGAAAAAATAGGCTGAAAATCAAACCCGCCCAACAAGCCGGATGCTTTTTTGCTGGTTGATTTCATTCCTCTTCGTCCTCCATTTTTGCTCCGCAACAAGCACAGAACCTTGTCTCTCGGTACATTTTCGGATAACGTGCAATCTTATAATGGCAGTTTGAGCATTCGAGCCAATTCCAATGCTCTCCATCCTCGTCCACTCGATGATGAGCTTCCCACTTTGCCGTTTCTTTCGGCTGAATTTCATCCATCAATTTTACATGGCGAATCACATTTTCTAAAACATCGCATACACTTGCTGTTTCACTACGAAATCTTGCTTGATCAGCTTGGTTTTGCAAATAGTAATTTACAAGTTCATCGGAATCAATCAGTCTCATTTTTCTTTCTCCCCCACAATCATCTGCGCCAAGGCCTTGAAATCCTCTGCGCTGGTACTCTTTGCCGTGTCACCACTAAACAGACTGTGCCGTTCTGCCTGTGCCTTACGAACGCCCATAGACGGTCTAATCTTCACGTCTAACAGCGTTGTACCCATGCTCTGTGCAATCACAGGAAGCTGCTCCACAACCTCTTTGGACAGGTTCTCACGGCTCTTGTACTGGTTCAGAAGCAGGCCTTCAATCTTCAAAGTCGGATTGAAGTATCTGCGAACATCGCCAATGGTCTGCGAAAGTTGGCTCAAACCAGCCAGTGCGTATCGGTCTGCTGTGATGGGAACGATGATGCTGTTGGCGGCGATCAGCGCGTTCACAAGCGCAAGACCAAGCTGCGGGGGCGTGTCAAGCACGATGTAATCATACCGCCCGGACACGCTCTCAAGGGCTTCTCGCAGCCGGAAGTTCTTGCCCATGTCCCGGACAAGCTGCTCGTCAATGTCCTTCAAAGCGCTGTCGGACGGCAGAATATCACCAGCTTCACAGTGCTGGATTCCTTCTTCGACCGTTCCTTGCCGGGTCATTACATCAAACAGGGTACATACGTCCTCTGTCCGTGCGCCGTAGGTGTCCGTTGCGTTGCACTGGGCATCGCAGTCCACCAGCAGAACTTTCTTGTCAAGCAGTTGCAACGCGCCAGCCAGACAGGTGCTTGTTGTGGTCTTTCCTGTGCCGCCCTTCTGGTTGGCGACCGCTATGATTTTTGCCATTTTATCACTCTTTCTTTTATTTGATGCGTCTGATTATTTTGCAGCATGCTTTTTCATTGCTATGTCAATCTTTTTAACGCCAAGGGGAAGCATCTGACGATGGCTGACTTCGGGCATATCTTTGTTCGTCATCATATCTTTAAGAATTTTTCTAGAATTGGTCATATATGCGCCGCAAAGTGCGCACCAATTATAAAATCCGTTTTGAACTGTAAACATTTTGCAGCCAGAACATTCGTAATAGCCATATTCATTGCCATCTTCGTCCGTTTTTCTACAATACACCCACTTTGCCGTTTTTCTTTCCGGCTTTGGAATTTCAACGCTCATGTTTTACCTCCATTCATTGTTTCGATTTCATAAAATGCCGGAAGATACTCTTCAATCGCACCGTCTTTCTTCAAGCTACCAATCAGATACCGCTTCGGGTGGTCAGGCCAAGGGTCGCGGTTGATTGAAAGAATATCCGTACACGCAGCCTTTACGATGTCATAGACCGCATCTCTCCGCTTCGGCAGCTTGATAGATGGGTGCTCTTCCATCATCTTTACCTCGACAGCCTTTGCAACCTCGATGCACTCTTGAACCGACAGTGCATCGCACACAGACCAGTCGTACCCTTCGTATCCGCTTGTGCGGGGCTTTCTGGTGGCTTTTTTGATTTCCGGCTTGGAATTAGCCGCCTCACAATCAACCTCGCTAGAATCGGCATCTATGACGGGCTGCTTGGATTTGTACCCGAATCGAAACTCAACTGCTACTACCTTTCGCCCTGTGCAAATCTTTTCAAAGTCAACGACAATGTCTGAAACATTGCTGATCTCTTCCACTGCTGGTTCAAGAACTCTGCGGCGTAAAGCCCGGAAGTCGTCATAACTTGCATCGTTTGCCCCCAAGTGGTCACGCAGCTGCTTCAAACCAATCTTGTTCGATGTTAGAGAGCGATTCATCCAATCCCGAATCATGCTGTACATCAGAATAGATGCTTGCTGCTTCATCCCAATCGTATATCGCAGACGGTATTTGACGTAGCCGCTTCTTGCAATGTCGAAAAACACAGGCCGCAAGTCAGGATTACAGTTGATTGAAACGTCATAGGACAAGGATTCTCGATTGAACTTGACCTCTGCCTTTGTGAACAGCGGATACATCACATATTCTGTTCCATCTGCATTCAGTGGTACTGAAACCACGTTGCCCAAAAAGTGCTTAACCTGCGACTTCAAGTTCTTTGAATTGAGCTTCAAATCCAGTAGCTTGCAATATTCAGCCAGCGTAAACGACACGTTAGAACTTTCGGGGTCTCTCGGATTGATACGGCTCAGATAGACCTCAAGCAGCCGAAGCTCGCCTGCTGTGTAGTCCGTAAACTTCGCCCAAACCAACGCCTTGCTCTTTTCGACAAGATTGTTCCCTGTCAATTCTGGCATTGCATCACCTCATTTCTTCTACCCTATTATACCACTGTATCGTGTACACGTCAATGATTCTGTACACAATTATTTTTTCAACAATTGACCTCCACATTCTGTACACGATACTCCATTTTTTGTACACGATACTCTCCACTTCTTGTACACGTTCCTCCACTTTATGTACACAATGCTCCACTTTTTGTACACGTTCTTACTATATATATAAACAAGAGATAAACAAGAGATAAATAATCATCATCAAATAGTGACGACGATACATTTTCAACAATTTCTTCTCTTCAACGGGCAAATTGTGGAAAACGACAACTCTTTTTGCTGAATAAGAAACGTCCATCAAGCCCTATAACCTACCTGACGGTTTTATCGTGTACAGAAAATGGAGTGCAATCACACCAATAGGGGACGAATTGACAAGTCACGCTTTGATGAACAAAAATTTCACGCAAATTCGTTAATTACATTTTCAAAAATCCACCATTTACGATTCTATGGGGGACAAAATGACAACCCAAAACCATATTTATAACAGGCCTATTGTGTACAAAAAGTGGAGCACGTCCCCCTGTATACCGTAAAAACTTCGATAATTCGACAATCAGCCAGTTATATTATTGGGATTCACGGTATAAGAATCGTTGGACTTCATGGCTGCTTCCGTTCCAGCGTCCTGTGCCTGATAAAGAATCTCCATCTTTGGGGCGGTTCCGTTCGGGTCTGGGTCTGTTCCGGTAGCTTGTGCCATCTCATAGTTACCGGATGCCATCCGGCAGACAGCAACCCTGTCCTTCAACGGCGTGTGGAGGTTTGCCAGAATCTCCGTTAGCACACCGATGTGGTCTGAGCCGTGATCTCCGTATCGGATGTACAGCAGGGCATCTATCTCATAGGAGGAACACTCCATCATAGCATCTATGAGAATCCGCCGTTTCTCCAGATCGGAAAGGTCGTCTTCCAGGTGTTCCAGCAGCCCTGGATGAATACAAGCGTCCATGTATCGAGCCACCGATACGCCGCAGCAGGTGAACCAGCGCATAGCCATAGGCAGGGAGATGGCTGCCAGACCTTGCTCCCAATTTGCTACCGTGCCACGATTCACGCCCATCCGTGCTGCCAACTTCTGCTGGCTCAAGCCTGAACGCATTCGAGCCATCTCTAATGCTTTGGCTGTTCTTACTAAATATTCATCCATAAATTCTCACCATTTCAACAAAATTCGGCAAAACTGCTGGATTCGACAAGCCAAAAAATGGAAAAAGCTGCTATGGAGAACCAACAGCAGCCTGTGTTATAACTGTACCATCAAAAAAACAATCAAAACAGGAGGTAACAATATGATTATCATTGACGGAATGCCCGCATCTGAACCGAACGAAAACAAAACGCCGAAACCGTGGGAGGGTTAGTGTATGAACCAGATTGACACCATGCTCATTCCCTATGCACGCCAGACCGCTTTAAAACTAGTCTACAACCTTGCAAACAACGATGCTGACAAGTCTGCTTATGAAGAAGCAAAAAACGTTCTGGAACGCGCCGTAGCCGCCTTAGACGATGGGCGAGACCCGGCAGATAGCATCGAACGCATTGACGGTCAACTTGTGGAACTTTGAGAGGAGAAAAAGATGGACTTTACGAATGGATTCTATAAAGTCGAGAACCCTGTCGTTCTTGAAGAAGTGAAAACTTTCCTCCAGTTAATGGAACGGCGTGGAGCAACCGTAAAAGACTTGGACGATGCCATTGTGCAACTAAACAATGTTTCGCACAGTATCAGCACAAATGCGCTCGTCAAAGCAGATGTGCTGGACAAGTTGCCTGAAAACCCCTTTCGTTCCATTCTCAACGGAATGTTACAAAGCAAAGGGTAACTTAAACTTAATGTGGCTCTTAATCATTGTCATTGCAATTTTTGGCTTCCCTGATGTGAAGTAATAGATGTGAAGAAAACGTTCGATTTTCACGAAGTTGTTCAAAATACATTGACTTGACAACTAAAAGATGTATAATCGTATCAAATGAACATCTGCACTTACCGATCGGGAGGATATGTCACAATGAGTGAACAGGAAAGAGCCAAGATTGACCGATTTATTGCATGGCTGCTGGAACATCCTGAAAAGATTCCGGTAGCGGAACAAGCATTAGACTTAGAGTAACAGAAAATCCCTTGCGCAGAGCTACACCAGCCCGGCACAAGGGATTCTTTTATTTTACCGGGCATGAACGTTACATCTTCTCGATCAGGTTCATCAGCGCCTCACGCTGTTCCTTCGGCATAGATTCAAGTTTTCTTCTAATCCGCTCCACTGCTGCATCGACTTCACTTTGCGGCTGCTGGGGCAGGTTTTCTTTTTGGTTGCCAGTGAGAAGGTAGTCAACCGTAACATCGAAATACTGTGCTAGCTTAACGGCATTTTGATTGGTCGGCTTTGCGTCGTTCCCTGAACTTGCTTCGGTTCTCCAATAACTATAAGCAGATTTTGGAACGCCAGCTTCAGTCAAAGCACGAGACGGCTTTACTCCCTTTTGCTCACATAGCCTTACGAAATTGTCAAAAAACACAAAATATACCTCCAGCGTTTGTACAAGATGGCGAAGTTCTACCACTTGAACAAAAACACTTGAAAAGTTCTACTACTTGTGCTTTAATAAGGTTACCGGGTTCAATCGGTAGAACAAATTAAAGACTTTGAACAAATAGAAGAACGCTCGATAATGTTTTTGCTTGACACCATAATATTATCATATTCTTTCAAAAAGTTCAAGTACTAGAACAAGAAAGGAGAAAAAATTTGCTTCCTAAGTGGACAGGCGATGTTGTAGGGACGCTTCACGTTAACAACATTGAAATCAGAGAGCTTGCTGCAAAAATGGGATGCGCACCGGAATACTTGGGGAAAATCCTGAACGGTAAGCGCGAACCTAAAAATGCGGAAGCTAAGGTGAAAGAAGCTCTGGAAGAGCTGTTGAATGAAAGAGAGGGGAAATGAGCGACATTATCTTATCCATGCGAAATGGCAAGCCTGTGGTTTCAAGCCGCCAGATTGCAGAGAACTTCGATAAGAACCACCGTGACGTTCTCAGGGCGGTGGACAATCTAAAAGAAGATGTGCGCAATTTTGCGCAGATGTTTTTTGAAAGCACCGAAGCGGACAGCTACGGCAGGGAACAGAGAACTTATCTCATGAACCGTGACGGCTTCACCCTGCTGGCTATGGGCTTTACCGGAAAGGCTGCTCTCGAATGGAAACTGAAGTACATTGCAGCGTTCAACGAGATGGAAAAGAAGCTGGCTGACCAACCGCAGCTTACCCGCTCGCAGCTTCTCGCAACTGCCCTGATTGCAGCGCATGAGGAACTGGAAGAGAAAGACAAGCAGATTGAAACCATGAAGCCGAAAGCACTTTTTGCTGATGCAGTTTCAGCAAGCAAAAAATCCATTCTCGTTGGTGAGCTTGCAAAGCTGCTTTCGCAAAATGGCATTAACATCGGACAGAACCGTTTGTTCGATTGGATGCGAAAGAACGGCTACCTCATTAAAGACCAGAAACGAAGCGACTACAACTTGCCTACGCAGCGTAGTATGGAGATGGGACTGTTTGAAATCAAAGAGACCACGATTCAGCACAGCGACCACGTTTCCATTAACAGAACACCAAAGGTCACTGGAAAAGGACAGGTCTACTTCGTTAACCTGTTTCTTAAGTCTGAAAAGCAAGAGCCTACCACACCATCTGGCTTTGAGCTGGAAGTGAAGATGAAGCTGTTGCAGCGAGGTATGAAGCAAACGGAGCTGATTCAGGCGGTTCAAAGCGATACTGGATTGTTCCTTGACGATTCGTACCTCTACAAGATTCTTCGTGGCGAGCGAAAGCCGGAGAAGATTATCCAGAGCATCTGCAAGATTCTTGAAATTGAGCAGAAGGAGGGCTGAACATGGAGCAGATTATCACTTTGAAAGTAGACCTTGAGAACCCGGATGAAGCTCGGCATACCATTGACGAACTGGTAAAGATGTACGAAGAGGACAAGCTAAAGTGGACGGCAGAGGAACTCACAGAAGCAAAGCATCTGGCGATGAAGATCATGGAACAGTTGTGCTTGGATGGGTATAGCATTGAATGGTGTGGAGTCACGGAAGCGTACTACTACAAGGCAGTTTCTGTTTGGCTTAAAAGACCGGGCGATGAAAGCTTTAAGCGAAATGCAACGTGCTGCATCCTTTCTGATTATTTTGATACTTGGGTTTCCAAGTGCGTCTGCCTGTGCCGGGCTACCAGCAGGGATGTACCCGCTTTTATCGTCAAAAAGGTCGGTGAGTGCTGGCAATGAAATTTTGTAAAGCGCAAAGCCGTAAGCGTAGATTGAAACTGGCGATGGCAACGGGCGTGTCCCGGAACGAAGCCAGCAAGGTACTGTGGATGGAAAAGATGCTGAACCAGTGCTTTGAACGGCATAACCGGGAAGCCAAGAAGAAAGCAGGAGAGCAGTATGGAGATTAAATACTGTGAGCGCTGTGGAGCTCTTCTTGGAATGGTGGCCGCGAATCGAAAATACTGCCTTAATTGCTACAGCATCGCAAATTTGGAGCGAGGCAGAGAACGTAAACGAAAACAAACTGAGGACAAGCGAAAAGAAACCGCAAAACCGGTTCCTTGTGCTTGGTGTGGTAAACCACTTGTGCGGAGAAATATTTGCCAGAAATATCACGCAGAGTGCTCGAAAGCAGCTTACGCAGACTCGCAAAAAAAGCTGCGCGAGAAGTATCGAGAAAGCGGTAAAAGCGGCCAGTACAAGAAGCCGGAGCAGAAAAAGGCAAAGCCGAAAAATAAGGACTATACCATCGACGAAATCAAAGAAAAGGCAAAGGAGCTTGGCACAACATACGGCAAGGTAGTGCTTGGGCTACAGCTTGGAACGATTGATAGGTGGTAAAGATGAACGGCAAATATTATGGAAAGCGGGAGATTTGATGGCAAAGCCGAGAAGCTGACCGCCTAGAACATATCCATAGAAAGGACTACAAGAAATGTACAAAAACAAAAGATACAAGCAAAAGCTTGCACGGGATGACCTGTCCCCCAAAGCCTACGAGCTCGTAAATGATATGTATGGCATGGCCATTAGTTCCGGATTGAAGCTGAAAGAAATCCGCATGGTTTGTGTAATGCTGCGTAAGAAAATCGAAAACACGGTTGCAGAATGTGCCGTTGGTGGACGGGAGGGCTGAGTGTGAAAACGTTGGTTGAACTTATCTTGATTTGGGCTGGGACGTTGGCAATCGTCCTGGCATTCCTCCTTGTGAATATGTGGCTGATGAACGAGATCGGTGTGATGGTTGGCATTGAAGCTGCGAAATACACTATTGCAGCCGCAGCCATCGCCGCATCGGCTTGGGTATTCGGGCACAAGGGTGAGAAAAAATGACGCTCGAAGATGCCATGAAAGAACGCGGTATTCGTGTGAATGAGCTTTGTCGCAAAAGCACAGTGTCAAGGCCGACACTGGACAGCATCCTCGGGAGAAGAAGAGCTAGGCACAAAGAAGGGATCAGAACAGGGACACTTTTGAAGATATGCGATGTTCTGAACGCATACGCAATCGTCGATAGCTCAAACCCGGACTACTTCGATGTCGTGTTGAAAAAGGTGGAAAAATGAAAAGCGCAAAAGGGACGATATTAGTTACAGTTGGGATTTTGTTCTCGATTTGGTCTGTTGGCTGCGGAGGCTTAATTGAAAACGTAACAACGCTTGGAGCTGGGCTGTTTTACGCTTTTCTTTCAATTTTGCTTTTGGCTGTGGCACTTTTCATGTGCGCACTTGGTGTTACTGCGGAAAATGAATATGACGACCGTAAAAACAAAAAAATCAGCCGTGCAACACATCATACCAACAAATGGAGGAATGCAGAATGAACGAAATGTACGATTGCTCCGGCTGTTTTGATCGGTTCGGTGGCGTGGTTGAGCCGCCCGATGACTACTACTTCGCACCCAGAGCGGACGAAGAACCTGAATGGCAGCGGCCAGATGAAGCGGATACCGTGTGCTGGGGAGATTGATTTTGTACAGCCATATTAAGCCAAAGTAAGAACAATGAAGCCCAATGAAGCCGAAGAAAGGAAAGAAAAATGGCAGTATTAGTAATGGTCTACGGTCACTCCGGCAGCGGTAAGTCCGCTTCGCTTCGGAACTTTGACCCGGAACAGGTTGCAGTCATCAACGTGCTTGGCAAGCCGCTGCCGTTCCGCAACAACATGAAAACCTATATCACCAACGACTACGGCAAGATTGATGCCGCAATCCACAGCACCAAGCGTAAGTCCATCGTCATTGACGATGCCACCTACCTTATGACTGGCGAGTTCATGCGGAACGCAAAGGTCGCTGGATACCAGAAGTTTACCGACATGGCAGCCAACTTCAACGCTCTGCTGATGCGGGCAAAGGAACTGCCGGACGATGTTGTGGTCTACTTTTTCGGTCACAGCGAGCGTGACGGAGACGGTGGCGAGAAGTTTAAAACCATCGGAAAGCTACTGGACGAAAAGGTCTGCGTGGAAGGGTACTTTACCATCGTTCTGAAAACCGTTGTGCAGGATGGGCGATACCTGTTCAGCACTCGCAATGATGGGATGGACACCGTGAAAACCCCCCTTGGGATGTTCAACGATGCGCTGATCGAGAACGACCTCGCCACCGTAGACAAGACCATCCGTGAGTATTACAACATCCCGGTTCAGCCGGATAACAAAGGAGAGTAACAGATGAAGAACATCAACTGGAATGACGTACAGGAAGCCACCGAACGCCGTGCCCTGCCTGTTGGCGGCTATGTTGCCGGTATCTGCAAGGCAACGGACGAACCCGCAAAGGAACGCCTGAACATCGAGTGGGAAATCACAGAGGGCGAGTTCAAGGGCTACTGGCGTGAGCAGACCGCTTCCCTTATCGAGTGCGGCAAGCTGAACCCGGGCGAATGGGCATGGGGCGGCAAGACCATCAAGAGCTACAAAGAGAAGGCGCTGCCGTTCTTCAAGGGATTTATCACCGCTGTGGAGCAGTCCAATCCCGGCTACAAGTTCAACAACGATGAAAAGACCCTGCGTGGCAAGCTGGTCGGCGTGGTTCTCCGCGAGGAAGAGTACATGGGCAACGATGGCAACGTCAAGACGAAGCTTGTCGTTGACCGCTTCACCAGCGTGGACAAGATTCGTTCCGGCGACTATGAGGTCAGACAGAAGAAAACGCTGGCTGGTGGGTCTGGCTCTGGCTACTCGCAGGGCGGGAACGATGACTTCTCTGTGATTGAAGAGCCGGATGGTTCGCTGCCATTCTGACCTGTAAGGCATTGACCGCCTACCTTATATAAGAGCTGCGCTATCTGGCTAAACGGGCGTTTGGAAAGATGAAGCACTTGGGCGACATTGCAAAGATTCACGGAGACCAGATAGAACCTGTGGATTGCATCACGTTCGGCAGTCCGTGCCAGGATTTGTCCATTGCGGGACGCAGGGCGGGACTTGCGGGAGAACGATCCGGGTTGTTCATGGAAGCGGTTCGAATCATAAAAGAAATGAGGGCAGCAACCAATGGAATGTATCCAACTTTCGCTATTTGGGAAAACGTACCAGGGGTCTTTTCCAGCAACAACGGAGAAGATTTCAGAGCCGTGCTGGAAGAACTTGCCCGCGTGGAACAACCAGACGCTTCAATTCCTAGACCTTCGAGTAGAAAGGGCAGATGGAGCAAAGCCGGAGCAATCTCAGGAGACGGATGGAGCTTGGCTTGGAGACAGCTCGACAGTCAATATTTCGGAGTGGCCCAGCGTAGAAAACGTATCGCTCTTATCATCGACCTTGGAGGCCAACGCGCCGGAGAAATATTATTTGAGCGCACGAGCCTGTCAAGGTATCCTGATCCGTGCATCCCGACGTGGAAAGAAATTGCCGGACTTGCTGCAAACCGCCCTGCTGGAAATGATCGAATGGTGGGAGCCGGGCGCGGCCGCAAAGGCGATGGAGATGCTGATTGCAGAAGAACAGAAACGGATAAGACGAGAGAAGCTGACTGCTCTGAACGAGAGGAAGGAACGGATAAGAGAGAAAGCAGAGAAGCAGCTGCGTACTCTCTTAAAATCCGCTCTGGCTGTGCCGGAGGAGGAAAGGGCGCACTTGTGCAAACAGAAAAAGTCGGAACGCTATCGACGCTCCAAGACCAGACGCTTTTCCAAGCGATTCCCGTCTTAAATGACCAAGGCGGAGGGGCGATGAGCGTGTCCTATAACATGACGGGGACATTGCGAGCAGCGGAACACGGACACCAACCTATCGTGTTTGAAAGCAATGCACAACCGATAGTCTTGGAAAGTAACCAAGTCCATGCAACGGTTTCACAGACCGGCATCTGCCCAACGCTTCCAGCAAGCATGGGTCTTGGCGGCGGGTATGTTCCAATGGTCACGGAAAGAAAAATATTTAATGCACAAGGAAATGGCGACGGCCAGATAGCGCCGATAATCACAGGCGACCACCAAAACAGAATCACAGACTACACAGCTATCGCTATCGAACGTAATACCTTCAACGAACAGTCTTTCAGCCACTATAAGGAAAGTGGAAAATGCTCAACCTTGAAAGCGAAAGCAGGAAACATCGGCAATGGCAGCGAATGCCTGGTTGCAGAGAAAAACGTCCGCTGGATTGTTCGCCGCTTGACACCTGTTGAGTGTGAACGGTTGCAGGGCTACCCGAGCGGATGGACTGACATTGGCGAGTGGACAGACACCAAAGGAAAAAAGCATAAGTCCGCTGACAGTCCACGGTACAAGGCACTCGGAAACAGCATTGCTCTACCGCAGTGGTTCTGGATTGCACAGAAGATGAAACCTTATCTGGTCAAAAATGCCACGCTAGGAAGTCTGTTCGATGGTATAGGTGGCTTCCCGCTTATCTGGCAAAAGACCTATGGAAACGGTACGGCACGATGGGCGAGCGAAGTTGATAGCTTCTGCATTGCCGTCACAAAAAGGAGATTTGGCGAAGAATGATTACCTGTTGTCTCAACTGCGAATCACGCTGCACAGCTTGCCACGACACTTGCGAGAAGTACAAGGAAGAGAAGAAAGACTTCGAGGAGCGCAAGGCGTTTGTGCATGAGCTTAACAACAGCCAGAGCGTGTACCACCGCAACTACGAGGACAAGCACCGGGAACGTGGAAAAAAGCGGTTTCTCGGAAGTGAATTTAGAGGTGAACGATAAATGGGAGCTTTCATTGCAAGACAACCTAATGGTCTGCTGTGCCGGTTTTCTTCGGTGGTCGATTGCATTACCGATTACAACATGACCGAAGAAGAATATATCGAAATGTGTGCAGAAAAAGCACGAAAAGAAGCACGAGATGTTCTTGACCATTATATTGAGCCGTTTGAGATTGTTGACAGGTGCTTTTTTCCGAACAACATGACAGTGGAAGAACATAAGCGAATTATGAAGGAAATGGAAAAGCCCGCTGACAAAGCAACTCATATTCCGTGAATTTGGAGGTAAACGAGGATGAATGAATGGAAAGATATAGTGAAAAATCCACCTCACAAATGTGACGGAGATTCGATGGGAAACATTTTGGTTTGGTATAGCAATACGGAACATGCAGGAATTGTGAATATGACCCTTGCGGAGTCGTTTCCTGACAATATGCCGTTCTGGATGCCACTCCCAAAACGACCAAAGGACAACGCATGAACACCGGCAAGCAGTTTGAAGCAGACTTCAAAGCATCCGTCCCATCCGATGCGTGGTGCTACCGGCTGAAAGACAGTGCCGCCACCTACTACGGCGGCAACGAGAACCTGTCCTTTTCCATCGATAACATCTGCGACTTCCTTGTGTACCGATACCCGATGAACCACCTGTTTGAACTGAAAACCATAGAAACGCCCTCTATCCCTCTGGAAAAGGTGTTCGGTAAGTACGACAAGGCAAAGTGCAAATACCGCAAGGAAAAGCACATCACTGACATGGTGGATGCGATGGGGTACGGCGGTCAGACCGCCCATGTGATAGTAAATTACAGGGCGGTCGACCGCACCTTTGCAATCCCTGCCAGCAAGGTTCTGGCGTTCCGTTACAACGAGAGCCGCAAGAGCATCCCTTGGCAGTGGGCAGAGCAAGAGGGGATAGAGGTCAAAGCAAAAAGGTTGCGTGTCCATTGGCGGTATGACGTGGACGGGCTGCTAAAGAGATTGGAGAAAGAACATGGGAGAGGCACTTAAGTGTGATAGATGCGGAGAGACGTATCCTTTATACGAATATAACAATTTCACCGACATTGAGATGCGTGTGTGGGGTATTGGTGTTCCGTGTGACTACGAGTATCGCCTTTGCCCCTCTTGCATGGCAAAGCTGAACGACTGGCTGAAAGGAGAAAAAAGTGAGTAAAAAAGTTTCAGACATTCTGCCCAAGACAGAAATCTTGGCGCAGTTGGCAGAAGAAGCATCCGAACTGGCACAGGCTACGTTGAAGCTGCGCCGGGCGCTGGATGGTACGAATCCGACACCGAAGAGCGTTGAGGAATGTTTAGAAAATATACAAGAAGAAATGGCGGATGTTTTTGTCTGCCTAACCATGTTTGGCAAGTCCGCCGAAAGAGACGGAATCTTGATTTATAACAGGTACATGGAAAAGGTTATCAAAATCGAAGATGAAAAAGAAGCCCGCTGGCTCTCTCGCCTTGAAGCAAAGGAGCAGCCGGATGAATAAATTTGGAAACTGCCCCTTGTGTGGTAAACAGGTCAAGCCGACCAACCTCCGCAAAATCGCACGGCAGAACCAGTTGTACGGATTCCGCATGGCTCTGGATGGCATCGCTGCCACATGGGGCGCACTGATTCAGAACCTTCGGTGCGATGCAGACCTGACCGATGAACAGGTGCAGAAAATCATCCGCATCGGTGACGGGTACTGGGAGATGGTTGGGCAGTTCAAGAACGAGAACATGACACCTGACGAGTTTGCAGATTACATCACCGCAAAGTCAGAACAGATCGAAAAAGAGCTGAGAGAAAGGTGGAGCTGATGGCGCTGTTGAATAGCGAAGAAGTTGACGATACGTTATCCATGAGGATAAGAGATGATATTCGGAGGAGCATAAAATTCTCTTGTGATTTGTGTGGAACGGATATAGATGTCCTCGACACTCGATTTGCAACGATGACAGCAAATAAAGTATGGAACAAAATTATTCCTGAATGCCCGATTTGCGGGAAGAAAATTACGGTTAACAGTTGGGAGGCATTCTGAAATGTTTGAATTTGCAACTCGCTGGCTGGTCTGCCTAGTCCTGCTGGCGGTGGTAGTTCAGTCCGAACGGACAATCAAAGACATGACAGACAGCCTGTTTGAAAAGCGTCAGGCAATGCTTGTTTGGCTGTTCGCCAACGTGTGTCTAGTCGTTTGTACGGCTGTTGTGATAGGGTGGAGGTAAAATAACATGAACAGATATGACATTGAAAAGAGGATGGAAAGAAGCCGTAGAAAGTTTGCGATTCTTCAAGGCGTTGTAATCGCTTTTATTGCAGTCGCGGCAGTTTCGTCTATCGCACTTTCCATCTTTATGTATAAGGGTTTGTTTTCCGCAGACATCCCAGAATGGATGAAGTGGGCGTTTGTGTTTCTTGGGAGGTAAGCATGGACAACGAACTTTACTGCCCGATGAAGATGACCAGCAATCCGCTTGGTCGGTGCGTGTGCGAGAAAGAAAAGTGCGCTTGGTGGCGACAGTTGGACAACTGTTGTTCTATCTTGCAGATTGCACGGAAGCTAGACAACATCGAAACGAAAATGAAGAGGTGAACGAGGATGAGACTTGTTGACACAGAGGATGTTATTGATGCATTGGGGAACATGGGAGAAGAAATCGACCTAAAAGAAGCCGAAGAATGGGTTGATACGGTTCCAACCGCTATGCAGTTGTGGACAAGTGTAAAAGACGCACAACCTATTGAAAATGGGGTTTATTTTGTTGTCTACGATTTTTGGTATTGGAGAAACTGTATTAGAACAATGCAGTTCAAAGATGGGAAATGGGTCGATGATGAATACCCGGTCAAGTTTTGGATGCCAATTCCTAGAATTCCAAAAGAGGATGAATAATGAACGAACTTAACGAAAAGTACGAAATTATTTACACAGACCCACCGTGGCCGCAGAAAAAAGGAAACGTCAGAAAATGCAGACCGAATCAAGGAAAAGAACTTGATTACAAAACTCTTTCGCTTGATGATTGCTTTTCTATTCAAGACGTTTTCTTTGAAAATACAGCAGACCACCATAATGTGTTTATGTGGTGCATTGACAAGTTCTTGATGGAAGCGGAACGGCAAATGGCAAAGCGTGGCTACAAACTCCATGCGAGAATGGTTTGGGATAAAGAAAACGGCGTTGCTCCTGCTTTTACGGTTCGGTTCTCGCACGAATATCTCTTGTGGTTCTACAAGCCCGGAAAAATGCTGATGCCAAGAAAAGAAACGAGAGGTAAATACACAACGATACTTCGAGAGCCCGCTACATACCATAGTCATAAACCGCAATGCGCCTATAAAATGTTAGAGGATATGTTTCCGACAGCTAAAAAGATTGAACTATTTGCAAGAAATCATCGTGATGGATGGGACGCTTTCGGAAATCAAATTGAGGAGGTCTGATACATGTCAACACCCCCGAAGCGTGGTCGTGGCAGACCGCCGCTGACCGAAGCCGAAAAGAAAAAGCGTGAGAAGCGGGCGCAAAAAGCGAAAGAAGAAGCCGCTGCGAAGCGTGAGAAAGAGCGAGAGAAGAAGAAGCAACAGATGCTTAACAAGCGGAAATCTATCCGCTCACAGGTGAGTAAAAAGGTGAAAGAGCAACAGGAGTTAGCAATCACGAGGTCTAAGATGCTGAACACAGGCGATTTGCAGTCGAGAATCGGCGATGAAGAGGACAAGAAGGTCATCGGTATGATTGCAGCCAAATATTTTGGCGACCTTCCGAGCGTGGACATGAACAACCCGATTGAAGTGCAGCAACGCCTTGACTTCTTCTTTGACGCTTGCATTGAAGCCAGAATCTCCCCTGTGGTGGAATGGATTGCACTGGTGCTGGGCATCGAATGGGTGAGCCTGAAGCAGATTATGGCGGGCAAACGCCGTGACGACAGCTTGCAGCAGAAGTACATCTTGAAGCTGATTCTGCAAATGCAGTCCATGTGGGCGTACAACGGTATGTATGGTCAGGAGAACCCGGCAGAGTGGATTTTCCGAGCCAAGAATTATTTTGGTATGCGTGACAACGTGGAAGTCACCGTTGCGCCGCCTGAACAGCCGTTGGGTGATGCTCAGAGCGCAGAACAGCTTGCCCAGAAGTACCAGACGGCTTTGCCAAAAGGGATTGACGTGGAGTACAGAGAGGTAGCGAAAAATGAAACAACGGTTGGTTGACTTCTCCGACCCAATTCTTTCAGCGGTGCTGTTTATCTTGCTTAAAGACCGTACTACCGGCAAAAACATCATATGGGCGACAGAGCCACCGCCTGAACTAGGCGCAGGCTTTGCGGATGAAATCACGTTAGAACAAATCAAGAAGTGCCCGCCAGTGCCACGAGTTCTCAAGCGTCTGGATGAGCAGAAGCAAAGAACCAAAGCAAAAGCAGAGGTTTTCACTCCTTCTTGGGTCTGTCAAAAGATGATAGACATGGGAGAAGAAAACGGTGCGGTGCCCGATATGAAGAAAGAGCCTATCAAGTACATCCATTCAACAGTCCTTGAAATCACCTGCGGAGAAGCACCGTTCCTTGTGAACCGATACGACACGGTAACAGGCAAAAAGATTCCAGTACCAAAACGGAAAGGACTATTTGACCGCAAACTGAAATGTGTAAACAACTGGTTTGATTGGAATGTCTGGACATGGCACGATGTGGCAGAGGATGCAGCGACGACTACATACGGATATGAGTGGCAGGGTGACAGCCTGTTACTTGCAAGAGCAAATATGCTCCTGACATGGCGAGAGAACTTTAAGTGGCTGTTCGGAATAGAGCCTGACGCTGGGAAAGTTCGCAACATGGCTGCTATCATCTCATGGAACGTCTGGCAGATGGATGGTCTAAAAAAGACCGTGCCCGGCACGGATATTCCGTGCAAAATCAAAGACTGGAAAGCCGACAAAGAAATTTTGTTCAAGTACGTTGGGGAGAATGACTAATGCAAACTGACAGAGGAATCTACCACAAGCGAGTATGTGACCGCTGCGGGTTCAAGCTGGAGGGCTGGAAGTATGACGAAAACGAGCTGTTCACAGGCTGGGCATGGCGAAGGGACACTGGCGACCTGTGCCCGGAGTGTTATGCAGAGTATAAGCGAGTGATCGGGCGGTTCAACAGGGGAAAGAGAGGGAAGAGATAATGGACATTTACTGCACCGCCGAACATTGCTCTTGCATGGGAATCAAGCAGTTCTCCGCTGGCAAGGCTATCCGATGCACAGCAGAATCCTGCAAGAACAAATCCGAGCCATCCTGTGGCTCTTGCAAATGGTACGAAGAGCCGGAGGGCGTATGTGTAAACGACCAGTCAGAACACGTTGCAGACTTCGTGTGGGACGAACGTGGATGCAAGGAATGGGAGAAAAGAGAAAATGACAACTAAAGATACGTTCATCATATTTGTTCTTGGGTCAATTATAACATTATTCATTGGATCCTTTATTACGATTTTTGAAATGTTTCTTTGGAATATGACCGATAGCATTTCAATTGAATGGTCATGGAAGCATCCAGAACGCTCAACAATTATTCATGCGATAATGGTGGTGACTATAAACGTCGTTGCTTTTTGCGGTGGATTTTTGGCTGTATGGCTGGCGAAAGGATGAGAAAATGAGCTATGATATTTCACTGTGTGACCCTGTAACGCACGAACCGCTCAAAGCGGATAGTACGCATTTTATCGCAGGTGGTATGCGCGCTATGGGCGGTACAAAAGAACTGTGGCTCAACGTCACCTATAATTACAGTCACTTCTATTATCGACCGGAAGTGTTTGGTGAGGGCGGCATCCGCTCCATCTATGGTAAAACAGGCGCAGAGAGCATTCCGATGCTTGAAAAGGCTATTTCTGCACTAGGCGATGATGTAGACGATAGCGACTACTGGAATGCCACAGAGGGCAACGCCAAACGCGCTTTGTATGGTTTGCTGGCGTTTGCAAGAATGCGTCCTGACGGCGTGTGGGATGGAGATTGAAAGGAGAAAGAAAAATGTCTTTGTTTGAAATTGTACTCGGTTTTGTCTTGACGACAATGATTGGTTTTGTGTTTGTTTTACCGATTTATTTGATCGAAAAATATATAGTTCTTAGAACTTTGGACAAATACATAGACAACGTAATCTTGAAAGCCATTGCGGTTGTAGCAGTCAATGTTCTTTTCTTTCTCGTTGGGTTTGCAATCATCTTTAGCGTTTATGGTTATAAGTGTTGATAACACGATTTGAAGAAGGGACGAACAATGAAAGTCAGACCGATTGATGCAAATGCACTTAAACGTTATTTTTCCGATAGGCAGATGAAGTATGTAAGCGTGGATGAAGCTGATTACACATTCAACGCCTTGATGTTCGATGTGCTCGGAGACGTAATAACAGCTATTGAAAATGCACCAACAATCGAGGTGAAAGACAATGGCTAACACGCTTTGGCATCCAGCAAGCGAACCACCACGAGAGCGGACACAGCCTTTGTTGCTTGCGACCAAGACAACGTGGCGCGATAAAGATGGAAAAATGTTGCAAGGATTCTCACCGACAGCGTACTTTCTTGGCTGTTACGCAGACGGTCAGTTCTGGGATGAGATAGGCGAGAGACTGCCGAAAGATGTGACGGTGACGCATTGGATGGCGTTTCCGATGGTATAGGAGGACAATATGAGCGAAAACAAAGTGATTTGGCACTCCATTGAAAAAGAAGGGCTTCCGCCTAACAATTGCGATGCGGTGCTTGTTTCTATGCAACCCTTTATTGGAAACAAACCAGAAGTATTCGAGGCAGTTTGGAATGGTCGATTCTGGGCTGATGCCTACGAAGGCTACTACAATGTCGAGAAAAGCGAGTTTGGCGAAAAGTACGCACAAGTGACGCACTGGGCGTATATGCCAGAGCCACCAAAGGGGGATTGAGTATGACGAACAAGAAGTTTGGCGTCATCGTTATGGACTTGAGCCTTTTTGATTTCGGGCCGAAGCCGCCTTGCGGGCATATCAAGGCAAAACATATCCGCCCGGCATACGGCAAAGGCGCAAGACCTGTCAAGGCGCATAAGCGAATCACGAGAACGAGAGAGGGATTTAGAAAATGACAGAATTGAAATTGTGCCTTTGCGGAGCTGAGCCGCATATCGAAAAAGAAAAAGAGCCTTTTGGTGTTTATGCGCATTATGTGGTTTTATGCGATAAATGTGGCAGACATTCTCAAACTTTTTCTTTTTTGCCATCAGCAATTATAGACTGGAATAAAAGAGCAGTAAGAACAATATAAAGGAGAAAAAGGATGGAAGAACTTAAGAGATGCCCATTCTGCGGCGCAAAGCCGCCCCAAATAGGATTATTTGGATACGGTATGACTTATTTTGTAATGTGCAATAATTGTGGAGTTGAGACATCCGATGCTATTAGTGAAGAAAAAGCCATCGAAGCGTGGAACAAACGCTACAAAGAGGACTGAATATGGAGCAGGAACACAAGCCGAGAACATCAATGATTCTTCTGCTGGAACACGTTCATGCGATGGACGAGCTGACAGACGAGGAATTTGGAGCATTCGTCCGCAACTACGCACAATACGTTGAGACCGGACTTGAGCCAGCGTACGACGACGATCGTGCTATGCGGATGCTCTGGAAAGTTGTTAAGGCGTTCGATGATATGAATGCACAGAAAAGACAGGAGCGAATCGAGAAAAACAGACGGAGTGCAAATAAGCGTTGGAACGATGAAAAATGCAAGTGCATACAAACGCATACCAATGATGCAAACGCATACGCTGGTATGCAAAATATGCAAATGGATGCAAACGATGCCTTATCTGTATCTGATTCTGTATCTGAATCTGATAAAAAAGAAAAATGTGAAAAGAAAAATACCAACGAAGTAAAACGCTTTAAAGCACCGACTGTCGAGCAAGCCAGAGAATACTTTTCCGAGAAGGGCTACATGGAATCAGAAGCAGAGCGGTTTGTTGACCACTTCACGGCAAATGGCTGGAAGGTTGGAAAATCGCCTATGAAGGACTGGAAAGCTGCTGCACGGAACTGGATGCGTAACGTGAAGGATTGGAACGGTGGCTATCAGCAGACAATGGCTGAATTGCCTGACGAGGGAGATTTTCTGCGGTGAATATTGAAAATCAGACCCAGTACATCCTGCTGGGGGCAGTCCTTACGTTCTCGGAATACGCCGATGTGCTGCAAGACCTTAAAATCGACGATTTCTGCCCTGAACTGCGTGATACATTCGCTGCCATTCGTGGCTATTGGGAACACAACGACAAGTGGAACCCGGTAGAAGTCATGGGGCGGTACGATAACTGCAAGAAAGCAATGGGTGAATGCCTGGATGCCTTTGGTGCAGAGTTCATCCGCAACGTTACCCATGACATGATGCTTGGATGGGCTGGAATCGTCAAGGAACAGGCAGCGTTGTCCAGAGCCAGAGAGATTGCGTTCCAGATCGTTGATGGATCGACCAGGTACGCAGACCTGACAGGCATTTATGAGCAGCTAGGAGAAGCTATCAACCTGCACAACGAGAGAAGCGATTTCATCCCGATGTGTGACGGCATAGACAATTATATCCGCAAGCTGGATGATAAGCCGGAGTATATCAGCACAGGGCTTAGAGTGCTGGATAACAACTTGCACCTTGTGCCGGGCAACTTCGTTGTAATCGGCGGCAGACCGTCTGCTGGTAAAACAGCACTATCCCTGCAACTTGCCTGTGAAATAGCCAAGAACGGACGCAGAGTGGCGTATTTCAGCCTAGAGACAGACCCGGATACGCTCTATGCTCGTATCATCGCAAACCAGCTAGGCGTACCACTGCACACGGTCAAAAACAAGACCGTCAGCATTAACGAACTTGACCGGCTGGCAGCTATCAAGAAATATCCGCTGTTCGTCCGCTCTGCCGCTGGTAAGAGCGTTGGGTGGATTAGAACGCAGTCTATCAGGATGCAAGCCAAAGTGGTTTTCATCGACTATTTGCAGCTTATCCATCAAGCCGGAGCGAAAGACCGATACAGTGCCGTAACGGAGATCAGCATGGCACTACATGAGTTCGCACAGTCCACAGGAACGCTGGTGATAGCACTTGCACAGCTTAATCGAGAGACCGCAAGAGCAGGTATCCCGCCAACTGCCGCAGACTTGCGAGAATCCGGGCAAATCGAGCAGGACGCAGATGCAATCATCTTGCTGGCACAGAACGTGACTACGAAAAAGCGGCCGGAGCAGCATTATCACTTTGCGCTTGAGAAGAACAAAGAGGGTAACGTGGGGTCACTAGACATCACGTTCCAGATGGAAACACAGCAGTTCAAAGAATGCGTGTGGATGTAACGAGAGGAGAATAAACATGAAATACCGCAAGAAGCCAGTTGTTATCGAAGCATTCAAGCTCAATGCACGAGGCCTTGTTGGAGAAGATTGGTTCTGGGATGCAGTAAGTAGCAACGATATTATCACGCACGACTTCGGAAAGTTTCACGATGACCCTGCGTGGTGCGAGATTAAAACGCTTGAAGGGACTATGATTGCGAGGACTGGCGATTATATCATTCGTGGCGTAAATGGCGAAATCTACCCGTGCAAACCTGACATTTTCGAGAAAACATACGAAACGATTGAGTGATAGTAGCCTAGCATTGCTTCTGCGCTCGTATCGTTACAGTAGAATAGGCAAGAAAAACAGATAACAGGGTCTGGGCGATAAAGTTATCGTCTGAACCCCATAAATATTTTTCGTCAATCAACAAACGGAGGAAAACGATTATGAACATCACTCGACTGGAACAAGAGACCATCGTCAACTTCAATGCAGCGGAAGATACTGCATCGGTTTATACCGCTGACCCGGTGTATATGCGCAAGCTTGACAAGCTGTGCGAGCGGGAGCCTGTGTCGTACAAGCTGGTCAAGCAGGACAAGGACGGCAAGTGGTATGAGATGCCCAAGCGACTTGTGCGGTTTGCAACCACAAGAATTATGACGGACGAACAGAAAGAAGCGGCTGCGGAGCGTATGCGCAAGATGCAAGCAGATGGTAGAATCTAATCTCCGCTAAAATCTCCAATCAACAAACGTATCAGAAAGCATGGAATGGTGTCAGGTAGTAAAACTACCCTCTGCGACTATTCCGTGCTTTTTTCTTCTGTTATTTATCGAGAGAAAACGGCAAGGTCTGATTTTGAGTAGGAACCGTATCGATCGAGTAGCGTTTGGGCTGATATGGCTACGACTATCAGCATTATGCGTTTGCATGCAAATGAATGCGCTTGCATGCGTTCGCATCCAATCTTCCCCCCTTTCTTCCCCCTCTTTCCCCTACAACCCCTATTACCCCCTATAATCCCCCTAACTCCCCCCTCAAACAAATAAATTGTTTGAGGCCCCCACGCCAAAATGGTGCGACAACTGCGACGACTGAAAACGACAACTAGATGTTTTTGCAAAGGTTCTTTCCCCCTACAACCCTCTATCTCCAAAGCTACACCGTTAGCCAGCAGAGCAGACCGTAGGCAAGAGCTGGCGTGAGGTTCGGACTGGTGGATGGTCTACGACTATTCCACATGGAGAATTGACTTCATTTCGCAGTCGGCTTGATATGTAAAAATGTTGCATGACTGTATAAGCAGTTGATTACAAATTGAAAGTGACTGACCAGCCGGATAGTCTTATTAGATAGTTAAAAGTATTGAGGCATTTGCCGAATGGATAATCCTAGTTGGTTGGTGTGATATGATTGTAGTTGTCGGTAATTAAATCGGAGAAGAACGAACCGAATCGAATGATACAATTATTCCATCAGAATAATAGTTAAAAAGATTGAGTAATTGTCTGCGACTATTATAATAAGTACGATGGTTAAATATTTTGAGGTAATGCGATTGGGATTAAAATTGATAGGTGTATTGACAGCTATTGATTTTTGAGGTGGTCTGATGGCTTAGCGACTATCGCACCTCTCTTTCTCTAAAAGGAGAACGACTATTTCACACAAAAAATACACGACTATTTGACGATAGCTCGCAAGAAAATGCTACGACTATTACTCTACGACTATCAGCGAGCTACTCGTTACTATACAATATATAGGACTTTCAAAAACTGGTCATCTGACGACTTTACGACTATTTTATTGGAGAAACTACGACTATTGGATACGACTATTCCAGAACCTGTTACGACTATTCCAGCCGGGACACTACGACTATTGCTGACCTCTATTGGCTATCGGGCGAAAGCCCGAAAAGAGATGCGGCGAGAGCCGCCAATGGTTCCGCGCCGCCCGCCGCGCTCCTGCTGCTGGACTGACCCGCTGGGTGTAGCGCTTGCCAGCAATCCGCAGACGGTAGGAGCTGACCCCGCCGGGTTTGCATGGTCTGTGGTATGCTGCACTGTCTTGCATGGATCCATAACAGGGGCGCACCCTTATATACATTATTATAATATGGTGGCTGTGCTGGCCTGTATAGCATCCGGCGTGGCGCTGGTATCTGGTACGTGCTGGAGGCGCTGCGCCGCTGTGACGTGCTCCAGCGTGTCGTATGTGGTATTATAGCCGTTTGTGTCGGTCTGGTATCGTGGATGGTTGAGCGGGCATAATCGCAGGAAAAGCGTCTGCAAAGCCCTGTGCGCATTTTGTGGTGTGGGCGGTATAACTGCATGGGTAGCACAAAACGCACTGTAAACGCTTGTATAGGGCTGCATTGCAGCGGGACAAAATAAAAGCCCCGCATCCTCAGCAGATGCAAGGCAAAATAAAAGCCCCGCCAGCGTGGGCGGGGTTAAGATTTTGTTAGTGCCATTCAATCAGGCGCTTTGTGCGCTTCAATCCTGCCAGCGTATAATCTCCGCTGACATTATCCCACACACGGGAACGGGTGTTGTAGGCGTACGGGTAAAGCGTTGTTTGGTTTGGGCTATCCCAATTTACTGCGTGATGCACTTTCCCGGTCTCGTCATCAACGTAAATGCTCAAGCCGTTGATTTCGTGTTCAGTGTAAGTTTTCATGGTGATGCCTTTCTTTCTGGGCTTTTACTGCCCTTTTTTATAGTATATCATATTGTAGGCCCCAAAAACAGGACTTGCAAAAATATTTTTGCCCTTTTGGGCAATGGGGCGGGGTTGCTTTTATCGGTGCAGCCCTGCTAAAGTATCCGATCGGTTCATTTGCTGGCCTTAAAAAGTGCGCTGAAAAACCAAAAAGCGAACAGGATACAAGATAATATCATTTTGTGATTGCCTCCCAGTCGTAAGTATACCAAACGCCAAAGTGACAAAAAGCGCCTTTTGTGGTTGCGCTACACTCAGCAGCAACGCGGCCATTAATAACAACCAAACACATATTAAATACCTCCTATCAAACCACGCTGAACCGCTTGTAAACGGTCTTTTTGCTGCACTCGGCATAAATATCCGGGTGTGCGGCCTGCAAAAGCTTGCTATCAAGCCGGACGGAAGAAACATCCTTGTAAATAGCCTTTGCAGTGCCCTGCACCATTTCAGGTGCGCCGTGCATCATTGCAATTATATCTGTTTTGATTGCATCGTTTAGGGCTTCAAGCTCTTCCAAAAGGCGCTTGTTTTCCCTGTACTCATTCACTTTCTTTTCAAACTCAGTCATTTTTTAACCCTCCATATAATTTGCCGGGAATGCTGCCCCAATATCCTGATAACTCATTAGGACGTGTGCGGAGCCGGTCAAGTAGTCGTGCAACCCTGCACGCAAGGCACAAAAGATACTATCAATATCGTACCTTTTGTTTTTTTCTGCATAGTTGCACTGCCAGTTGTCCGTATAGTCCCGGATAGCGGCGTTCTCCTGTTCGCTCCAGTCGATACGGGTACGGCAGTCAGCCCAGTTATAGCGGCAGTCGTTCCAGATGTACCACGCCATATTGTAGGCGATTTTTTGCTCTGCTGTGCAGGTGGATTTGTCCACCCCTCTAATTTTATGATATTTCATCGTTTTGCTCCCCCTTATTAGCTGTTAAGAAATGCAATCATAACAAGCGCGCCGGAAATCATGCCGCCCACATACCAGAGGGCTGCCCATTGGGTTGCATCAAATGCAATCATATTACTGCACCCCCTTGCAATATAAGCCGTTGGTGCGGCAGATAATGCGGATACGGTTGCAAGCCTGATACAGTGCGCGGGCTTGCACGTCAAGCCACGTTTCCCGGCTGTTAGGTTCGTACGTTCCGCCGCGCTTGCGCTTGAGTTCGGACGGGGTGCAGACACGGGCGGCAATATCAGCGTTATAGTAGATGGAGCCACCGCCGTTGCTGTACTGCTCCCAGCAGCTTGCACCGTTGAGCGCCCATTGTTCAAGCTCTGCACCGTCAATGGGCAGGCGCTCCATATTGTTTGCACCCTCCTGCACATCGTCCAGCAGGTCGAGAGCGTACAACGTAACAGCTTTATCCCATGCGCTGCGATCGTGGCGGGCGTTGAGTTCTGCGCGGATAGTATCAGCAAGTGCGGTGTAATCAATGGTCTTTTTCATGGTTTTGTCCTCCTGTTTTGTGGTGGTGTAACACATTCTTGTGTTGTCTATATAGTAACACATTCTTGTGTTGGTGTCAATGGTTTTGCACACATTCTTGTGTTGAAAATCGTTCATGTTTGAGTGTGTCCAAATCTGCACAGTTTCGGACACGTTGCCCGCCCTCCAGCATCGCCGCCAGTAAGGTCTGCCTTGCATCTGGCATGGCCTGCCCTGCTGCCTGTGCTGTACAGTCTGTCCGGGTGCGCTGGAGTGGGCGGGGATGCACCGGCAGGGTATACAGGGAACGCCGGGGGTGGGGCAGGTGAATCCCGTCACCACCGAAAAAATAAAAAAGGCTCAAAAAACACCCCACCCCTATCGCCAATCTCAAAAATTTCCCGCAAAAACAAAAAGACCCCTACAAAGGGTCTGTGTTCTGTGCTATACTTGCCTTACAAGCCTTGAAAGGGAGGAATCTACAATGGCTAAAAGTAAAATGACAACGTGCAAGCACTGTGGCGCAGAGATTGCCGCAAGTGCAAAGGTCTGCCCTCAGTGTGGCGGTAAGAACAAGCCGCCCATCTACAAGCGCTGGTGGTTTATCGCCATCATTGTTTTGATTGTTTTGTCTGCTATTGGTGGCTCTAGCAGCAGTTCTGACGGCTCTGCAAGCAGTAGCACCACTAAGGCAAGTGCATCCACCGCTTCTTCCGTTGCGTCTGTGCCTGAAATCAGCGAGGATGATTACAAGGCTGAGTGCCAGACTGTGGACTATAAGGAGCTGTGCCGTTATCCTGAAAAGTATGAGGGCACCAAGATTGTTGTCAAGGTAAAGGTCTCGCAGATTATTGACGCAAACTTCTCCGGCAGCGAAAAAGCATGGAGAACCTACACGGACAACAGCGGATACGGCTTCTATGCCGATGACGAGTATTATATGCTGGATAAGCGTGGTGGCGATGCTGTGAAGATTCTGGAAGATGACATTATCAACGTCTACGGTGAGTTCACCGGGCTTGAGAAAATCACCAGAGCATTGACCAGCACTACCGATGAACTGCCCCGTATTGAAGTCAAGTACGCAGACCTTGTAGAGGAATAAACGCATAACACAAAAAGCCAGCGGCTAGATGTTCTCTAACCACTGGCTTTTCTTATGGGCTATTTACGATTTAAGTGTTGGAAACATGATAGGAGCGCTGACTTCTTCCTTTTCCCTGAGAATGTCGAGCAAGCAATCATTGTATCCCATTGAATAGCTGTCCTCGCAAAAATGTTGTATGGACGTTGCTAGCGCTACACTTACAACTTCTCTTGACCGCTTATCCTCTGGCATGATGATTTCTAATGCCTGATTAAGGATTTCATGGCTTTTTTCTAAAACGGCTTTGTGCTCTTCATTCTCAGCTTGTAGCCGAAACATTTCTTCCGAGTAGTCCATCAGCACGTCTCCATTCTGATTTGCTCGCCAACAGGCAGATAGCCCGCTTCTTTGAGCTTGCTGTAAATGAACTTCTGACCGGCTCTTGTCCAGCGGGTGACCTCTTTCGTCTTGCCGTTCGGCAGCTCGATCGGATGCCCGACAACGTATCCGTTGCCAAGATACTTCTGGTAAGGAATCCACTGCTTGTTCACTGTATGCTGGATGCCAAGCTCTCTAAGAATCTTGTTCAGCTTTCGTGCGCTCATGCCGTAGTTCATGGCAATCTGCGTGGTAGTCAGGCTTTCATCGGAAAGTAGCATCGCTTTTGCGTAATCGGAATCAGGCTTCATCTTGGCGTTTTCCGCTTCCAGAGCCTTTACCTTCTTGCGCTCCGTGTCGATAACACTGTTAGCGGCGATCAGAGCGCGGCTCAACAGCATCTCTGTTGATTCAGGCTCCGGGTTGGTAAGCTTCTGCTCCATCTGATTGAAAGCGTCAATGTACTTGAGCTTCCATTCGAGGGCTTCCTTGCCGGTAAAGCCAAACGTGAGCAAACTGAACCCATCCCGGTTCATGAGGTACATCGGATACTGTTTACCACGATTTTCAAACGTTGTTTCGTAGAACATGGATTTGGTGGCTGAATTTTCAGCCGCCAAATTTTCAATGGACTGGATAACGTTCTTGTGTTCCTTGCCGAAGTGTTCTGCTACTTCACGGCTGGAAACGACAACTTGCCCGTTTTCGCTGATAAGATTGATAGCATATTTAACCTTTTGTTCCATAAAAACTCCTATGGTTCTTGCGGAACAAGCCAATTCCTGCTATAATAAGGCTGGAACAGCTTGTTCCAGTGTTGTTTATGATACGTTCGCTGCGGTCGGCAAACTTTAGCGAGCGTATCATTTTTCGTTTTCATCGGTCTCCGGGATGGGATGCAAGGTAAAGAAACCTTTACGCATGGCTTCTGCCAGAGAAACCCGATTTTTGATGCAGTAGTTCTGCAAGTGCTTATACTGGCGTTCCGTCATGCTGATTGTAAAAGTGCGATTGTACCGCTCGGTATAGGGACTGTTCATGTTTTTTCACCACCTTTCATCTGTTGGTAATGGTATTATACCGCCGATTTTTGTGAAGTAAATAGTTTTGAACGATTTCATGTGGTAATTTATAATACACATGAGTCCGCGTCAAAATCATTTCTTCGCGGCCGCTCCCGCTTCGTACCCTGCCCGGTAGTTCAGTTCGGACAGCTTACCCAGTGCTTCTGCGTACTCCCTGTCCTCACTGGTCGGCTCTTTGCCGTGGGCGAGTGTTTTCAGAAATTCTTCGGTTGTCGTGGGAAAGTTCATGTTTTTTGCTCCTTTCTATTGCAGAAGCGGTCTGCTTCTGCTATAATAATTGACAGAAACCGAGACTGCGCCCTTGGTTGCGCAGCTTCTGTTTTGTGGTGGAATAGGTCATCAGTGCAACTTTGGTCGGTGGTGCTGATGGCCTATTTTTTATGCCACAAAGGATAAATCTACCGTTGTTGGCTAATTTATCGTGTGTTCTGCTGTCTTAGATTATAGACGCTTGGTATATAGTTGTCAACAGCCCAATTTGTATAATTTGCATCAGATATTTCTGATTTTTACTCATTCTAACGTAAATTTACGTTATTTGATAATGATTTTGTAAACGGATTAGTTTACTTCAATGGTAGAGCTCGAAAGTATATTTTTCGATAATTCGTAAGGCTACTATTCAAGTATACAGTTTGTAAAGCAACGAAAAAGTTTACAGCCGTTTTACCACCATGTTGATAGTAAAAATTCGCAAAAAACACAAGAAGATGTTGACATAAACATAAGAATGTGTTATCATTGGGCTGAAAGAGAGGCTCAAAGAAAATGGCAGAAAAGAAAAAGGGTGGCGCAACCAAAAATAAAGTCAATTCAGGGGACATTCTTCGCTCCGTCATGAAAATCAGAGGATATACTTCTGCATCTCTTGCGAGGCAAATGAAATATGAAGTTTCTTCTTATGTAACAAACCGTGTTAATGCGGATGATTTGAAGCTGTCCACAATGGCAATGCTCTTGGAAGAAATGAAATACCAAATCGTGATTCAGCCTATTGGTGCTGATGTTGCATCGGATGAATTTGTTCTTAAGGTTCTTGAAAGAGACGGTGAATCTGAATGATCTACGGTTACGCTCGTGTCAGTTCCGCTGGACAGGCGATTGATGGCAATAGTCTTGAAGCCCAGTCGGAACTTCTGAAAGCTAACGGCGCACAGAAAATCTTTTCAGATGTTTACACCGGCACGAAGCTGCATCGGCCTGAATTGGATAAGCTAATGGATGAAATCCAGCCGGGAGATACGCTGATCGTGGCGAAACTTGACCGTATTGCCCGTTCCGCTAAGAATGGCCTTGAACTGATAGACCAGTTCATTGATAAGGGCGTTTCGGTGAACATCCTGAACATGGGGGTTATGAACAATTCCCCAACCGGCAAGGTTATTCGCACGGTGATGCTTGCCTTTGCAGAGTTTGAGCGCGACATGATTGTTGAACGCACCAGAGAGGGCAAGAAAATTGCCAGCCAGCGCCCTGATTACAAGGAAGGCCGCAAACCCACTGAGTATGACCGCAACCTCTTTGACGTTCTCCATGAGCAGGTGGAGAAGCGCATTCTCACGGTCACGGACGCTGCCAAACAGCTTGGCGTAACCCGCCAGACATGGTATCGGATTGCTGAACAGAACAGGTGACATTATTCGCAACCTAGAATAAAACTGAATGAGAAAGGAGAACAAGTTGAAAACGATTGAAGGAAAATATGCGTCTGCAAAGGTGTTTACGGACAATATTGAAGATAAGGCATCTGAGCAGATTTTAACGCTTTGTAATCAGAGCTTTGTTGACGGATGCAAAATTCGAATTATGCCAGATGTTCATGCTGGTTCCGGGTGTGTAATTGGGTTTACGGCAAACTTGGGCAAGAAAGTCATTCCGAATATTGTAGGCGTGGACATTGGCTGCGGAATGCTTGTCGCTGAACTTGGAATTGAACACATCGACCCGAAAAAGTTAGATAAAGTAATCAGAGAACGAGTTCCGGCTGGAATGAATGTTCACGAATCGCAGAAAATGTCGGATTCTTTCCTTGGCCAGCTTGATTGCAAAGATAGCCTACATAATGTTGACTGGATTCTTCGTAGCATGGGTACTTTGGGCGGTGGCAATCATTTTATCGAGCTGGACGAAGATGAAGAAAAAAACCAGTACCTTGTTATCCATACTGGAAGCAGAAATCTTGGGAAGCAAGTCGCAGAATATCATCAAAGCGTAGCCATTTCAAATCTTAAAGGAAAGAATAAAAGAAAAGACGCTACGGAACATCTAATTGCGGAACTGAAAGCGCAGGGTCGTGAACAAGAAATCTCGCAAAAAATCAAAGAATTGGATGTTCAGTTCC
>ENA-ORTQ01000391-ORTQ01000391.1-human-gut-metagenome-genome-assembly--contig:-NODE-391-length-57319-cov-11.959957_pt1 | contig 57319 bp, 60 predicted proteins | sample MGYA00241912_ERZ509188 | MGnify/ENA primary metagenome ERZ509188 (study PRJEB26280, sample SAMEA2338849) | human gut metagenome | biome: human gut; feature: human-associated habitat; material: faeces...
AACTCCCTATGAAGTCTATTATTCAACTATGTTGCACTTGGCTTGACAATTCAAGTGTATAAAACACCCACTAAAAATTTATACCAACCCACCGTCATATGAGACACTATGAGACATTTAAAAGTGGTATTATGATAGTATAAAAGTGAAAGGAAAATCATTCTTACATAGAAAAGCACGTACTTTGGTCGAGGGTGTGTACTTTTCATTTTGACGGACAATATTCTGTTATATAATAAAAAAGAAGGGATAATATGAATGAAATAGCTTCTATATCTGGGGCAATAATTGTAGCCATAATTACGTTAACTGGAACTTATTTTATAAATGAATTTACGAAAAATTTGGAGTATAAAAACGTTTATTATATACAAATCGTCAATCGGAGATTAGACGCTTTAGAAAAACTGGGAGAATGCCTTAATTATTTTTCTGTAGTTGAAAGATATAATGTAGCAACTAATCAAAGTTTTACATATTATCCTTGGCTGAAAAATAAAGAAACTTGTAATAAAGTTACTAACGATTTATATGGTATCGGGCGAAAAATGGTTTGGATGGATAGTACACTTGCAAGCGATTTTTGTGAGTTGTTTAGCGAGGTATCGGTAATAAAAGAATTAGATTATAGTAAATATGATAAAGATTACAAATATACATTGATGGAGAAGCATACCAATAATCTTCGAGAAAAATCTATAAAGTTAGAAAAAGAGATGTATAATAGTCTACAAGATGGATTCAATATAAAAGAATTTGTAAAAGATAAGAAAAGTGTATTTACAATAAAGTGACAAGACAAATAATAAAAGTACTCATAGTGAGTGCTTTTTTCAAAAAACGCCCGCATAAACGGGCGATCATTGTATTTTCTCAAAAGATATAACAGATAAGGATGTATACCAATGCGCCGACTGCCGCTGTGCTGGGAATCGTCATAACCCAGGCACCCACCATGGAATACGCCACATTCCAGTGTACTGCACGGAACCGCTTTGCCCAGCCCACCCCCATAATGGAGCCTGTGACCACATGTGTCGTAGATACGGGGAGATGCAGAAAGGTCGCCGTGAAAATAGTTAACGCCGAATTGATATCCGCTGCCAGTCCGTTCACCGGTTCCAAACGGAATATTTTATTCCCGACAGTACGGATAATGCGCCAGCCGCCCACGCTCGTCCCCGCACACATGGCAAATGCACAGGCAATCTTTACAAGGAAAGGAACTTCCAGTTCTCCAATGTATCCGCCGGACAAAAGCGCCAGCGTGATGATTCCCATGCACTTCTGCGCATCATTTGAACCGTGGGAAAATGCCATTACCGCGGCGGATAAGCTCTGTATATGGAGAGAAATATAATTCACTTTCGATCTCCCCACATTCCGGAACAGGATAAACAGAAGCGTCATGATGACATATCCGCTGAACATGGCAATAACAGGCGAACCGATGAGTCCCGCCACGATCATAAAAACCCCGTTTCCATTGATTGCCCCCGTACCGTAAGAAATCGTAACCGCTCCGAGGACACCGCCGATCAGCGCATGAGAGGAGCTGGAAGGCATGCCGATCTTCCAGGTAAAAAGATTCCATACGATAGCGGCAAAAAGCGCCGCTATAAGCACTGTGGAGTCCACCATCTGCGGAGACGTGACAATCTCCCCTCCGATTGTTTTCGCCACACCGGTCGACACCATCGCTCCAACAAAATTTAAAAACGCCGACATGATAATCGCTATGCGGGGACTTAAGGAGCGCGTTGCGATACAGGTAGCAATCGCATTTGCTGTATCATGGAAGCCGTTGATAAAATCAAAGGCAAGCGCCAGAACAATTACCAGGCCTATCGCATAAATATCAGGCATATTTCATAACCACTTCTTTAATCAAATTACCTACGCGTTCCGCCTGATCTGCCGTTTCCTCCATCGTTTCCATGATTTCCTTCCAGCGGATAATCTCTACCGCATCATGGGTACCGTCAAACAAATCAGAAATAATCGCACGATAAATCGTGTCTGCTTCACTTTCGAGACGATTGATCTTACGGGCCCGTTCTGTAATCTCCGTTTCATTTTTATCTATATCTTTCAGGAGGCGGAACAGGATAATCAATTCTCCGGACATTTCTATCAGAATATCCGCCATGCGAAGCATCCGGTTCCAGCCGAGGCCGGCATGATAAATGCGCAAAGTAAAGATGACATCTTTAATATCGTCTACACAGTCGTCCAGGTTGCTGGTAAGGAGATAAAAATCCTCTCTGTCAATAGGCGTAATAAAGACATGCTTCATTTTTGCCGCCACTTCATGGGTCACTCCGTCAGCAAGATGCTCAATTTTCTCTGCTTCCTTGGCACAGCGTTCCAGCTTCTTCGGATCTTGAAGGACTTCCTTGACCATAAGCGTTCCTTTGTGAAAATATTCTCCATTTGTTACAAGAAAATCAAAAAACTCTTCATGCTTATTGACCAGGCTGAACATACTCCCGCCCCCTTAAAAGGTACACGACTTCCTATTATTTTCTTTATCATAAAGCAGCTGTGTAAATTCTTTGTAAAAATTTATTTACAAAATGATTCTACTTTCATGCCAAATTGGAAACAGAAAATATTCCTTTCTCATTTTCCCTGTTCCGCAAAACTTTTATCATGTATAATAATTACGGATATCAGGAGTATCCTTTATAGTAAGGTAAGTTGTTCAGGAGGAAAAAATCATGAATGAAGAAAAAGCTTTGGAAGAAATGTCGCGCCTTGCAGGTACACAGACTGAAAAAAATCTGCGCGCCGCTTTCGCGGGAGAGGCACAGGCCCATGTGAAATACAATCTCTTCGCTGGCGAAGCACGAAAAGATCCGTCCATGTCCCGGCAGATTGCCGATCTCTTTGAAGAAACCGCGAACCAGGAAAGAGCTCATGCTAAAATCTGGTTCTGGCTCGTGGGGGATCTGAAAAAGGATACCGCCGAACATTTGAAAATGGCAGCCAAAGGGGAAAATGATGAATGGACTTCAATGTATCCGGAGTTTGCTGAAACTGCAAAAAAAGAGGGCTTTCCGCAGATTGCTTTCCTCATGGCCAAAATTGGCGAAATTGAAAAGCAGCATGAAAGAAGATATAAAATTCTTCTTGCCAATGTGGAAAACGGCAAATTATTCAAGAGAGATGAAAAGAAACTCTGGATGTGCGCGAACTGCGGCTTCACTTGCGAATCCGTAGAGGCGCCGGAAGAATGTCCCGTATGCAACCATCCTCGTTCTTTCTTCGCTATTAAGGCGGAAAATTACTAATCTATGATAAAACGCTGATGGGCTGCTCATTTATTTATTAGCATAATAATCAGCGACAACAAGAAAAGAAAAAGGACTGAGAAAATATTTTATGTTTCCCTCAGTCCTTTTTCTTGTTTATTTTTTATTCTGCCAATTCCTGCTTTCGAAGCCACCGGATCGCGTCTCCCAATATGTAAAGAGAGCCGCAGACGAGGACAATATCGTTTTCATCCGCCTCTTTCACCGCCTTTTCCAAAGCATCTGCCACGCTCCCCGCTATCTTGTGCTCCGCCCTGATTTTCTGCCGGTCAATCATTTCACAGATTTCTTCAGGCGTCCTTGTCCTCGGTGTCGGCGCGGCGCAGGCATAAACCTTGTCCCCTTTTCTTACGAGCATCTGAATAATGGTTTCCGTCGTTTTATCCTGAAGAGAAGAAAAAACGAAAATACGCCGTTTATCGGGATACTGTTCCCGCAATGCTTCCTGAAGCGCTTCCGCTCCGGCCTCATTGTGCGCGCCGTCTAAGACAACTGTTTTCCCCCCTGCGTGATGGATTTCAAAACGGCCCTGCCATCTGGCCCGCGCCAATCCTTCACGGAGATCATTTTCATTAATCCGCCCGTCTTCTTTCATGAGAATGGTAAGTGTCATCGCTGCCACCGCAGCATTGACTGCCTGATGGGCACCGATAAAGGGAACAAAGAGCATGCTCTTTTCCAGTTCTTTCGGCATGCCTTTCCGTTTCACCACTACGACCTGGCCCTGCTCCCATTTGTTTCTTGTATCGATTTCAAAATCACGGCCGTAAAAATAAATGCGTGCTTTTTTATTGTGAGCATCTTTTTTCAATTCCTTCAAAGCCACATGCTGCGCCGCAGTGACTACCGGAATCCCCTCTTTGATAATTCCCGCTTTTTCTCTCGCTATTTCCTGAAGGGTATTTCCCAGATACTGCATGTGATCCATAGCCACATTCGTAATGACGGAAACAACAGGCATCACTACATTGGTCGCGTCAAAACGCCCGCCCATGCCGACTTCCATAACGGCATAATCTGCTTTGTTTTCACGGAAATACCAAAACGCGATGGCTGTCAGCAGTTCAAATTCCGTCAATGCTTCTTCCCCCGCGGCTACCAGCTCGTCATAAGCTTTAAAAACCACTGTGGCCGCTTTGGCAAAATCTTCCCGGGAGATATCTTTCCCGCCCAAGTAAATCCGTTCCGTGTAATCTATAAGATGCGGTGACGTAAACCGCCCTACCTTAAGATTTGTATTTTCCAAAACACTCGTTATCATAGCGGCGACGCTCCCTTTTCCATTCGTCCCCGTGATATGGATCATCTTACAGGCTTTTTCAGGATTTCCCAGTACAGCAAGAATTTTTTGCATTCGTTCCAGCCCCGGCTTGATTCCGAAAACGGATGCTTCTTCCAGACGGGAAATACTTTCCTGATAATTCATACTGACTCCTTTATGCAACAACAATTAAAGATCGGCAAGGAAACGAAGACGTTCATCAAATGATTTCATCTTCTCTTCAAACTCCGCAAGTTTTTCTTTTTCTTTCGCCACAACATCTTCCGGCGCTTTCGCAAGAAAACCCTTATTGTTCAACTTACCGGATGTACGGGCGATTTCTTTTTCCAGAGCGGCTTTTGCCTTTTCGATCCGTTCTCTTTCCTTAGCCGTATCAATCAGGCCCTTCAATTCAAGATATACTTCCATGCCCGTGACAACAGCAGCAAGGGCATTTTCAGGCTTTGTTCCATCAGCGGCAAGCAGGACGATTTTTTCTACATGCCCCAGTTTTTCAAAATATTCTTCGTGGGTTTCGATACATTTTTTCAAATCATCACGATGAACCGCGATCCGGATATGGCACATTCTGTTCGGCGCCACATTCGCTTCCGCACGCATATTGCGGACAGCCTTAATCGCGTCCATGATACGCTCCATCTGCTCCCGTTCTTCCGGGAAACGAAGTCTTTCATCAGCTGCCGGCCAGGGAGCTCTCGCCAGAGTTTCACCGGAGTGGGGCAGATGCTGCCAGAGGTGTTCCGTAATAAACGGCATAAAAGGATGCAGGAGCGCCATGATTCTCGTCAGTATATACACAAGGACATATTGGGTAACCTGCCGGTCGGCATTGTGCACTCCATAAAGACGGCCCTTCGCCGTTTCAATATACCAGTCGCAGAAAGAGTTCCATGCAAAATCATAAATAGAATCCGCGGCAGCGCCTAACTCATATTTATCAAGGTTCTCGCTGACATGCTCTTCCGTCTGCGCAAGACCTTCTAAAATCCATTTATCCGCAAGTGTATACTGACTTTCTTCCGGAATGAAACGGGGATCATAGTCATCCAGATTCATAAGGGTAAACTTGCTGGCGTTCCATAATTTATTGGCAAAATTACGGTTTCCCTCCACACGTTCATAGTAAAAACGCATATCATTGCCCGGCGTATTGCCTGTGACAAGCGTAAACCGAAGCGCATCAGCGCCATATTTCTCAATCACTTCCAGAGGATCGATGCCGTTGCCCAGGGATTTGGACATTTTCCGGCCCTGGGAATCACGGACAAGTCCATGGATAAACACATATTTGAAAGGAATTTCCTTCATGAATTCCATAGACATGAACATCATACGGGCAACCCAGAAAAAAATGATGTCATAACCGGTAACCATCGTAGATGTAGGATACCATTGGTTCAGGACTGGCGTCCTGTCAGGCCAGCCCATGGTGGAAAACGGCCAGAGCGCAGAGGAAAACCATGTATCAAGAACGTCAGGATCCTGGCGGATATGTTTGCTTCCGCATTTTGGGCAGGCCTCCAAATCGGTGCGGGACGCAATGACTTCACCACAATCGTCGCAGTACCACACAGGAATACGATGTCCCCACCAGAGCTGGCGGGAAATACACCAGTCATGAATATTTTCCAGCCACTGGATATAGGTAGAAGAAAAACGTTCGGGAACAAATTTTGTTTTCCCCGACTGCACTGCCTCCATAGCGGGACCGGCAAGCGGTTTCATTTTGACAAACCACTGTTTCGTGGTAAGCGGTTCAACAACCGTATGGCAGCGCGAGCAGTGACCGACGGCATGTTCTTTTTCTTCGCTTTTTACAAAAAGCCCCATATCCGTAAGATCTTTGATGATCTCTTTCCTGCACTCGTAGCGGTCCATGCCATTATATCTGCCCGCCTTTTCGTTCATCGTGCCGTCTTTATTCATGATGACGATGGTTTCCAGATGGTGGCGTTCACCCATGGCAAAGTCATTTGGATCATGGGCAGGTGTAATCTTTACACAGCCTGTACCATATTCCATATCTACATATTCATCAGCGATGATAGGAATCTCTCTGTCAGTAGTCGGCAGCTTCACCCTCTTCCCGACCAGATGCGCATATCTTTCATCTTTCGGATTAACAGCGACGGCCGTATCACCGGGAATCGTTTCAGGACGGGTCGTCGCGATGCGCACAGCACCTTCCTCATCGGCAAGAGGATAATCGAAATACCACAGATGGCCCATATCATTTTCATGCTCTACTTCGATATCGGAAAGCGCCGTCTGGCAGCGGGGACACCAGTTGGTAATGCGGAACCCCTGATAAATCAGACCTTTTTCATAAAGGAATACAAATACTTCACGGACAGCACGGGCGCAAACATCATCCATCGTAAAACGTTCACGGCTCCAATCACAGGAAGACCCCAGGCGTCGGATCTGCTTCCCGATGGTATTCCCGTATTTTTCCTTCCATTCCCATACGCGTTCCAAAAATTTTTCACGTCCCAGATCGTACTTTGTGAGGCCTTCTTCGGCGATCTGTTTTTCCACCTTGACCTGCGTGGCGATACCGGCATGGTCCTTTCCCGGAAGCCAGAGGACATTATACCCCTGCATCCTTTTATAGCGGATCAGGATATCCTGCAATGTATTGTCCAGCGCATGCCCCATATGAAGCTGCCCCGTTACATTGGGAGGCGGCAGCACAACGCTGTACGGCTCTTTCCCCTCCTCCGGTTCATCATGAAATACACCGTGTTCCTCCCAAAAGTTATACCATTTCTCTTCAATCGCACCGGGTTCATACTTCCCTAAATCTTTCATCTCATCCATGTCATCCACTCCCTGTAAATAAAAAAACTCTTTCATCCCATAGGACGAAAGAGACTTCCGCGGTACCACCTAAATAGCCGTCAGGCCACTCATCAGCGCGTAACGTGCGCGGCGGACAGGCCTCCCTGCCGGCTCCGGGGTGACTTGCTGTTTTCTTTCTGCCGCTCTTCCAGCCAAGGAGCGGTTCTCTTTGAGAAAACCCGACAGCTTCTTCCCATCCATGCCATTTTTAATATATTCGTTATTATATAAGCGGAAATATATTTTTGCAAGTGACCGGATGTGTAAAACGAATACGGTATGTATAACGCCATCGGATAACTGGCAATAAAGAACGGTTTGTTCTATAATAATGAAAATAAATTACTGTTCTGCAGGAAACAGAATTATGCAGCTTGTATATTTCCGTTTTCCTATTTTTTCTGCAAGGAATCCCCATGCCTGATTCATATAAAAAAACGGTAGGAATTTTTATGCTCCTGCTTCTGGCAGCCATATGTTTTCTTATCGCTAAAATATTCTTTCCTGAATTTTACAGCAATACCATCACCCTGACTTTGGCGGGAGATGTGGATAGTCTGTCCCGCTATATTTCCTCTTTTGGTTACGGGGCTTTTGCAGTGAGTCTTTTTTTACTGATTCTCTGTAACGTTTTCGGTATCCCCACGATTCCTTTTCTCACCATCAACGGCGTTCTTTTCGGTCTTCTGCCGGGAATCATTATTTCCTGGATCGGCGAAGTTATAGGGATTGAAATCAGTTTCCATATCGGCCGCATATTTTTCAGGGATGAAGCAAGGCGGATCATTGAGAAAAAGCATATGTTAAGAAAAGTAGACAAATACAGTTCGGTATACGCCATGGCTGTAGCCCGGGCAATCCCCTACTCTCCAAACATTCTCTTTACCGCAGCGGCAGTCCTCACAAAACTCACTACAAGACAGCATCTGCGGGCAACACTCTTCGGAAAAATTCCTTCCGTAGTCATTGAAGTCGTTCTTGGCCATGACCTGATCCATTTTTCCCAGCACGGTATACGTTTCGTTGTTCTCTTCATTCTTACTCTCGGAGGTTTTTTTGTCCACCGCCGTTATAAACAGTACAAATGTGGAACAAGGAAACAATTTTTTTGATTTTCCCATGCGAAACATCTTTTCTTCCGTAAGAGCAGGAAGATTTTTTTATGCGAAAACCCCGTCATTTTGTGTAATAAAAACAGGAGGCAGCCATCATGACCAAAGGATATATCCATGTATATACAGGCGACGGAAAGGGCAAGACAACTGCCGCCATCGGACTTGCCATCCGCGCTGTCGGTGCGGGAAAGAAAGTTTGTATCCTTCAATTCATGAAATCCCTCGCTTATTCAGAGCAGAAAATTCTCCAGTCGATTCCGGGCATTACCTTGATCACTTTGGGCAAACCTTACTTCATCGCAAAGGAAGGAATGCTCACGGATGAACAGCGAAAAACATGGGGAAACCATATTCGAATTTATCCTGCGGGACATCCTCCGAAAGACTATCGGGAAATGACTCTGAAAGGAATTGAGCAGGCCATAGACGCTGTTTCTAAAAACTACGACATGGTCATCCTGGACGAATATAATATGGCACGCTGGTATGATTTGGCAACAGAGGAAGAAACGGAAAAAATTTTAAAAGCCCGCCGCCCTGAAGTAGAACTCATTTTTACCGGACGGAATGCGCCGAAAGAAATTCTTGACGCCGCCGATTTGATTACGGAAATGAAAAAGATACGCCACTATTATGACAAAGGCGTACCTGTACGAACCGGTATTGAAAATTAAATAAGATAAAAAACGGATACTCCGTTCCTGAAGCATATTATATGCCCACAGGAATATTCGGAAGTATCCGTTTATATTTACCACTTTCTCGGTATCTCGGGAAAATGATCAACAATCATCATGTCCGCCAGTATATTTGCCATCAATTTATCATCTTCGTCATACATTTCCGCGGCAATAACAATTGTTGTTCTGCCGTTATGGGTAATATGGCTTTTTACACGGATTCTGGAACCCGGTCTCGCATTACGGATAAAACTCATCGTAAGGCTGACTGTAACGACTACCGCCCCGACAGATGCCCCGGTAACTCCTGTCACCGAATCGGCAAGAGCCATCATAACACCGCCGTGGAGCACCTCTCTGTGGTTCGTGTGTTTTCTCGGATCCGTCAGTAAACTGACCGTCACTTTCCCGCAGCGGATATCATCAATATCAATCTGAAAATAGTCGGACATAAAATGGTTGGGCACGTATATTTCCCGTATCCGCGCGACAATTTCCTCCGGCCTTGTAAGCTGCTTCACCGCCGCCAATCTTATCCCCCCTTGCTTCATTCAGGAGAAGGCGGTACTGACTCTCCCTTATGAAGCCGTTCAATGGCTTCCTTAGCCGCGTTTTGGGCGGCTTCTTTTTTATTCTTGCCTATACCGGTTCCAAGTGCTTTCCCATTAATGAAAAGTTCCATCCATATTGTCTTATCATGATCCGGTCCCTCATCACGGACGACCTCATACCGTATATCGACATCACCATTTTTTTGGGCAATTTCCTGTAAATCTGATTTATAGTCATGATCATAAATCCCCTGATCAACCAGATCAAGAAACTTCTGCATATGGCCCAGAATAAACTTTGCCGCCACTTCATAGCCGTTGTCTAAATAAACAGCACCGATCACCGACTCAAAAGCATTCCCAAGGATAGAAACGCGGGTTCTGCCGCCCGACATTTCTTCCCCTCTGCCAAGAAGCATATAATCACCTACATGGAAATTAGCCGCACATTCGGCACATGCCGGTTTGCACACCACGCTTGCCTTGGCACGGGTCAGATCTCCTTCCGGCCATTCGGGAAAACGCTGGAAAAGATAATCCCCTACTGCTAGATCCAAAACAGCGTCCCCCAAAAACTCGAGACGTTCATTGTCATGAACTTTCAGATTACGATGTTCATTGGCATAAGAGGTATGGGTCAGTGCCACATTCAGCAGCTCCATATTATGGACAGGAATATCACTCTCTTTTGCAAAACGCCGGACTTCATCCAGCCGCTCCTGCTTCCTGCGCTCAATCCGGCTCATTCCTACTCCTCATAACGCCTCATAACGATAACCGCGTTATGTCCACCGAAGCCGAAAGAATTAGACATGGCCACGTTTACTTTTACATCTCTTGCACCATCTGTCACATAATCCAAATCACAGTCCGGATCGATTTCTTTCCGGTTAATAGTCGGATGAACCCTATTCTTTTCAATAGTCAGCACGCATACCACGGCTTCGATCGCACCCGCCGCGCCAAGCAGATGCCCTGTCATGGATTTTGTGGAGTTTACGGGAATTTCATAAGCATGCTGTCCCAGCAGCGCTTTAATGGCAGTACTTTCGTTCAAGTCATTCAAATGGGTAGATGTGCCATGGGCATTGATATAGTCCACGTCTTTCGGATCAATACGGGCATCTGCCAATGCTTTCTGCATGCAGCGGAGCGCCACCTCGCCGCCCGGCCGGGGAGCGGTAATATGGTAAGCATCACCGTTGGAACCATACCCTGCAAGTTCAGCATAAATATAAGCGCCTCTCTTTTTCGCATGTTCCAGTTCTTCCAGTACGAGAATTCCGGCGCCTTCACCAAGAACGAATCCGTCCCGGCGGGCATCAAACGGGCAAGACGCTTCTTCCGGCGGACATTCTCTTGAAGAGAGCGCCTTCATGGCAGCAAATCCTGCCATCGGTGTTTTTGCCACAGCCGCTTCCGTCCCCCCGGCAATCATCACATCAGCATCACCATGCTTAATCAGGCGTGCAGCAAGACCAATGGCGTTAGTACCGGACGCACAGGCGGTCACATCAGTGAGTACAGGCCCCTGCAGACCAAAAGTAATGGAAACTTGTCCGGAAGCCATATTGGCAATCATCATAGGAACAGCAAAAGGATTCACCTTGCCCGGTCCTTTTTGCTCAATACGGAATACCGTTTCCTCCATGGTGGCAATACCGCCGATACCGGTTCCAATCACTGTTCCTGCCATATCCGGATTTTCTTTTTCCATATCCAATTTGGCATCTTCCACTGCCATCCGGGCAGCAGCAACAGCAAATTGGGCATTGCGATCCATATGTCGGATTGTTTTTTTATCACCTGCCAGTGCCGGATCAAAATCTTTTACTTCGCCTGCGATTTTCACCGGGAAATCAGCAGCGTCAAACCGGGTAATCAGAGCAATGCCCGATTTGCCTTCCAAAAGACTGTTCCAAAACTTCTCTACGCCCGTTCCAACAGGGGATACCACCCCAAGACCGGTAATTACAACTCTTCTTTCCATTCTTACAAAGCACCTCACTCACATAATTTGGATCAGATTACCTGTTTTTTCATATTCCTTTATGGGACAAAACCTCAAAAAAACGGATGGCCGAAACTGCGGTCCGCTTTTTTGAGGTGTTCTCCGCACAGCGGCCTTTCGGGGGAATAAAAGCCCCCGATGCCTGCCATGTTCCAGTATGAATTACTGAATCTGCTTTTCAATGTAATCAACTGCATCACGTACAGTTTTGATCTTTTCAGCCGCATCATCCGGAATTTCAATTTCAAATTCTTCTTCGAACGCCATGATTAGTTCTACGATATCCAAAGAATCCGCACCCAGATCATCAATAAAAGTGGAGTCGATCTGTACATCAGCTTCATTGACTCCCAGCTGGTCTACAACGATTTTCTTTACCTTGTCAAAAGTTCCCATTCATCTCACCACCTTTCAATAAAATTTACCATCATAAATTATATTACATAACCATTCCGCCGTCTACATATAAACCCGTTCCCTGATATAAAAAACGCAGTCAGGAAAAAAAGTAAACGGCTGTGGCAGCCTCTTTTATCTTCTCCGAAGAATCCTGCAAAAGCGAATGACGCATACCCTTTTTATATATGCCGGAAAACTCTATGCTGATGATACGGCATAAATATTTTCCCGTTCCTCATATCAGGATGCTCTGTCCTCCCTGCCGAACTTACATCACCATACCGCCGTCTACATTCAAAACCTGCCCGGTGATATAAGAGGCATCATCAGAAGCAAGGAACAAAACAGCCTTGGCAACTTCTTCGGTCTGCCCCAGACGGCTGAGCGGGATAGAATGAAGCATGCCTTCTTTTATATTCTCCGGTATCTTATCCGTCATATCAGTCATGATACATCCCGGAGCCACCGCATTGACACGGATACCGCGGGAGGCCAGTTCTTTGGCAGCCGCTTTCGTCATACCGATAACACCCGCTTTTGCTGCTGCATAATTTACCTGCCCCGCATTTCCCGTAAGGCCTACAACTGAAGAAATATTAATGACAGATCCCTTTTTACGGCGAATCATCATCGCCGCCGCTGCTTTCAGTACCAGAAAATTTCCTTTCAAGTTGGTTGCAATTACCTCATCCCAGCTGCTTTCTTTCATACGGATAAGTAAACTGTCTCTTGTAATGCCCGCATTATTGACAAGGACATCAAGAAATCCGAACCCCTCTTTAATCTTTTCGAACATATGCTCTACATCTTCCGGATCGGACACGTCTCCCTGCAGAGTAAACGCTTTCCCGCCTGCCGCGATAATTTCATTTTTTACCGCTTCCGCCGCCGCTTCGCTCCCTGCATAATTAACTGCTACCGCATACCCCGCTTGACCGAGAGTGAGGGCAATCGCTCGGCCGATACCGCGGGAAGCGCCCGTAACCAATGCTGTTTTTTCCAATTTTTCCATTATCAGACTCCTTTTAATGCTTGTACGGTTTCGATAATCGTTTCTATATTTTCCGCGTGATAAGACACGATACTTTTATCTATCTTACGCATAAACCCGGACAGGACGGTTCCCGGTCCGCATTCCACCATGGTGTCCATTCCGCCGGCAATAAGATTTCGCACCGACTCTTCCCACCTCACCGCATGAGCCGCCTGCTCCACCAAATGCGTACGAATATCTGCCGCTTTTGTTTCTGCCAGTGCATTTACATTAGCGATAACAGGAATTTCCGCATCTTTTATCTCAATCTTATCAAGCACCTTCTTCAGCTTCTGCGCCGCCGGTTCCATAAGTGAAGAATGGAAAGGCGCGCTTACATTCAACATGATTGCCCTCTTTGCGCCGGCTTCTTTCAAAGCAGCACAAGCCTTTTCCACCGCCCCGGCAGCCCCGGCGATAACCGTCTGTCCCGGACAATTAAAATTAACCGCCTGCACCGGCTGGCTTTCCGTAGAAACACCCGCACAGACTTCAGTGATACGATCCGGATCCAAGCCGATAACAGCCGCCATGCTTCCTTCACCAAGAGGTACCGCTTCCTGCATAAACTTGCCGCGAAGATTGACCGTATGGACCGCATCAGAAAAAGAGATTGAACCTGCCGCCACAAGGGCGGAATATTCACCAAGGCTGTGACCTGCCGCCACATCAGGTGTAACGCCTTCTTCTTTCAATACCTGCCAACAGCATACACTGGCCGTCAAAATAGCAGGCTGGGTAAATTCTGTTTTCATCAGTTCCGTATCCGGACCTTCAAACATCATTTTTGAAATGGAAAAGCCCAATGTGTCATCAGCTTCACGAATGATCTTTTTCACGGAATCATACTTTTCGTACAAATCATGAACCATTCCGACTTTCTGGGATCCCTGTCCCGGGAAAAAAAATGCTGTTTTCATTGTTTCACCTCATTACATAAACTATCTATTATGACTATTAAATTATGGCTATTAAATCCAACGCATTACATCACAGCCCCAGGTAAGACCGGCACCGAATCCTGTAATCACGACGATATCGCCATGTTTTATTTTTCCGCTCCGCACCGCTTCATCAAGCGCAATCCCCACGGATGCCGCCGAAGTATTTCCATATCTTTCGACATTCACATACATATGGTCCTTGGGAATACCCACTTTTTTTGCAATAGACTGGATAATACGATTATTGGCCTGATGGGCAATGAACATATCTATTTCCTCTTTATCAACTCCCGCCTTTTCAAGTGCTGCCATAGTTGTATTTTCCATATGGCGGACAGCAGCTTTAAACACTTCGGGGCCTTCCATATGTATGTAAATACGATTCGAATCAATGGCACGGTGCGTCACAGGTTCAGCCACACCGCTGGATGGGATATTTAAAATACTTCCCATGCTCCCATCAGAACCTAAATCTGATGCCAGAAGGCCGAATCCTTCTTCCGCCGCCCCGATGACTGCCGCTCCGGCCCCGTCACCAAAAAGAATACAGGTGGAACGATCCTGCCAATTAACCAGGCGGGACAATATTTCCGCGCCCACCACCAAAATATATTTATAAAGTCCCGCTTTGACCATCGCAGCTGCTGTGGCGACTGCATAAATATAACCGGAGCAGCCTGCAGAAATATCCATGCCGCCCGCCCGTTTCATTCCCATCTTATCCTGCACAAGACAGGCAGTCGACGGTACCACGTAATCCGGTGAAGCTGTCGCCACCATCACAAAATCTATATCCTCTGCAGTAAGACCGGCAGCTTCTAAAGCTTTCCAACCGGCTTTTACACACAAATCCGATGTATTTTCAGAGGCGGCTGCCAGGTGGCGGGTTTCCACACCTGTGCGGGTACGAATCCATTCATCCGTAGTATCTACCAACTTCTCAAGGTCAAAATTTGTCAGGAGTCTTTCCGGCGCATAGTGACCGGTTCCCAAAATTCCTGCCGAACTGCATACACTCATATAATTATTCCCCCAAAAGCTCAGTCTTCTTTCAAGCGGCCCGCTTCTTTTTCAATCTGCACCACCGCTTCTGCAATAACATCAACCACACGAGCTTCACAGAAGTCTTTTGCCATATGAATGGCATTCCTGATTGCCCTGGCTTGGGACGCGCCGTGGCAGATAATCAGCCCGCCTTTAATCCCCATCAAAGGCGCTCCGCCATATTCGGCATAATCCAGCCGCTTCACAAGATATTTTTTCAATGCCGGTTTCAGGAGAAAGGCCCCCAGCTTTGCCCGAAGACCGCCTTTTTCCACCGATTTTTTCAATAATGCGGAAAACAGGCTGGCAGCTCCTTCTCCAAATTTCAGTACTACATTTCCTGTAAAACCGTCAGTAACAATAACATCAAATTCACCGGACATGATATCACGTCCCTCCGCATTTCCCGCAAAAGGAACCACTTTCTGTCCGGACAGCCATTCATAAGCTTCCGTCACGACAGGACTGCCCTTTGTACTTTCTTCGCCGATATTCAGAAGTCCGATCCGCGGATTTTCGATATGCCACACTTTTTTCGCATAAACATATCCCATCAGAGCATTTTGTAAAAGTGTCTCCGGTTTCGGCTGCGCGCTGGCACCGGAGTCAATCAGAAATGTATATCCGTCTTTCCGATTCGGAATCGGAGTTAAAATGGCAGGACGTTCAATCCCATCGACACGTCCCATCCCTAAAAGTCCTGCCGTCACAGCAGCGCCTGTTGAACCGGGAGCGACAAGAGCACCGCACTCTCCGTTCTTAACAAGCTTTGCCCCCACAGACACGGATGCGTCTTTTTTCTTACGAAATGCCATCCCCGGATGTTCTCCCATCCCAATCACCTGTGATGCATGGCAGATTTCAATCAACGGTTCCTGATCGGCATGATTGTCTTTCAATACTTTCACAATTTGTTCCTTATCGCCGACCAGGACAACAGGAACATGAAAATCACGCACTGCCAGAACAGCGCCTTTGACTATTTCAAGAGGAGCGAAATCCCCCCCCATAGCATCTACTGCTATTTTATCCATGAAGCTCCTCCCCGCCTGTTTTTGATACTTCCATAATAAATTTGGCACGGAACACTTCCGCCGCTCTTTTAAAGAAGCTGATATAAATATATTTCCTGTTTACTTTCATCAGAGCGATTTTCCCCTTGAGAACAAGCTGTTCACCACCGCCGACAGGTTCTTTATACTTAATATTCCCCACCTGCACCGGCGTGAACACCTGTCCTGCCAAAGACTGCGCAAAATCTGCCGCAGCGGCATAAAGGCGATCTGCGGAAACCATACCGCTTCTGTCCGTCATTTCCTCTGTCGTATGAAACAGGGCGAGTCCCTTTTTCCCTTTCTCCATATCCAGAATCTGGAGTTCTTCATGAAATCCGGACGGATGTTCAGAAACTGCTTTTTCAATCCGTTTCCGCATCTGCGGTATTCCCAGCATCTGCCGGTCAAGCCTTATTGTCGCAGCAGAGACGGAAAACCGCTTTGCCAGATCCTCATCGGTAAGGCACGGATTCTGCCGGATCACATCAGTGATCGCTTCCCGCCGTTCTTCTTTCTCCCATTTACGTTTTCTGTTCATATTTATCACCTGCTGATAATACTATATCACAACACCGCAACCATTATATAGTATCCTCGTTTCTCCCCTGTTGATTAATATGCTTTTCTATTATTCCCGTAATAGGAGTCTTTTAAGCCAAGGATATAATAAAGAATTCTTTTATGAACAGGTGCTAACTTCATAACGCAATGAAATGCCCTTATCCCTGTCTTCCTTTACTGAAGATTTATTTTGTCATATTATCAAAAATAAATCAAGTTTTGTTTGAATAAATTATTTGACATAAAACCATTGACTTATCCATACTTTTGGACTACACTACAATCAAATAATTTCAATTTACACTTATTAAATAAAACGTTTATGTGATTTTGTATTATAATCAAGAAGGAGAAGCGCTATGTCTTTACCGGCATTGCATATAGGTGAATTGACAGCCCGTATTCCCATCATCCAAGGCGGCATGGGTATCGGCATCAGCCTTTCCGGTCTTGCGGGAGCCGTCGCAAAAGAAGGCGGTATCGGTGTCATTTCCGCGGCACAGCCCGGTTTCGATGAACCTGATTTCAGAACAAACACGATTGCCGCTAACTGCAGAGCTCTTGCACGCCATCTGAAAAAAGCGCGTGAAACAGCGCCTGATGGAATTATCGGCGTGAATATCATGACAAAAGGATATAACTATGAAGTTTATGCCAAGTGTGCCGTAGAAAACGGAGCAGACATTATCTTTTCCGGTGCAGGTCTTCCCGCCGATCTCCCCGCATGTGTCGAAGGTTCGAACACCAAAATAGCACCCATTATCGGTTCGCCCAAAGCGTGCCGCGTCCTGTTGAAATTATGGGACAGGCACCACCACACGACAGCAGATCTGGTTGTCATCGAAGGTCCGAAAGCGGGCGGCCATTTGGGCTACACCCGTGAAGAAGTAAAACTTCATGAAAACGACGGCTATGAAAAAGAAATTCTGGAAATTCTCGCGGTAGTTCACGAATTTGAAGAAAAGTACAATAAAAAAATCCCCGTCGTATTCGGCGGCGGTGTTTTTGATAAAGAAGATATCAGACATTATCTTTCTCTCGGTCTTTCCGGCGTGCAGATGGCAACACGTTTCGTAGCCACGAAAGAATGCGATGCGGCGGACGAATTTAAACAAATGTACGTCAAGGCAAAAAAGGAAGATGTGACAATCGTCCAAAGCCCGGTTCATATGCCGGGACGGGCGCTTCTTAACCCTTTTGTAAAACGGATCCGCAAACAGCGTGAAAACGTAAGAAACTGCTTCCACTGCCTTAAGACCTGCGATCCCCGCACAACGCCATATTGCATCACCATGGCACTCATCAGGGCTGTCAAAGGAGATGTGGATAACGCACTTGTCTTCTGCGGCGCCAATGCCTACAAAATTAAGGACATCGTTTCCGTTCATGACCTGATGTGCGAACTTTCTACTTAACCCCCGAGGCAATACCGTTCTCCCATCAAACGACATTGCCTCTTTCCTGAAGACCTCCACCCCCATGGAGGTCTATTTTGTTTGCCGCATAAAAAAACGATACATCACCGTACCGTTTCTTCTTCACTGTTCATTCACAAACCATTGTTTTTTATTTCTTCAAATGATGACTTCCTCTTTCCGTAATTGGCACTCCTTTTTTACAAAGCGGACATTCTTCCGGGCGGTAAGCCGGCACTGTCAGGCGGACAAGAGGAAATACCTTATCGGCAGGCACACCGTAATCCGCCTTTCCTCCGGAGCGATCTACAAAAAGACCGATGCCCACAATTTCACCTTTTGCTTCATTTACCACGTCCACCACTTCACGGATAGAGCCGCCGGTAGTCACGATATCTTCCACAATGAGAACCTTTTCACCCGGTTCCACACGGAAGCCACGGCGAAGTGTCATTTTTCCGTTTTCTCTTTCCGTAAAAATAGAACGGGTCCCCAAAAGCCTCGCTGTCACCTGTGACAGGATAATGCCGCCCGTTGCCGGTCCGATGACTGTCTGCACCCCCTGATTTCTGAAATGGTCCGCAATCATTTCACAAAGTTTTTCCGTGTACTCAGGGTGCTGCAGTACATTGAACTTCTCTACATAAAGGGGGCTGTGCAGCCCGCTGGTCAGAAGAAAATGCCCTTCCAGAATGGCTTTTGTCTCTCTCAATAAAGATTCTGCGTCTTTTTTCATCATTTTTTATTCTCCCTGATCTCTTCTAAAATCATACGGACGGCTTTTTTCGGATCTTCCGCTTTTGTAATCGGCCGCCCGATCACAAGCCGCGTCGCACCGTTATTAAGCGCCACAGCGGGCGTGGCGATACGTTTCTGATCATCAGCATCCGCAAAGGCCGGACGGATTCCCGGCGTGACAATTTCAAAATCATTTCCGCAAAGTTCCCGTATCCCTTTCGCTTCTTCCGGCGATGCCACCACACCGTCGACGCCGCACTCTTTTGCCAGTTTTGCCAGGCGGAACACTTGAGACTCAATCGGCAATAATCCGCCCGTCTCTTCCCAAACAGTTTCATCAAAACTGGTAAGCACGGTAACCGCCAGAATTTTTGGACGTCTCCCGTTATTCCGTCCCGCTTCATCGGCAGCTTGCACCGCGGCTTCCATCATGTCCCGACCGCCGCCTGCGTGGATCGTGATCAGGTCAACTCCCGGTCCCGACACGGCAGAAATTCCATGGGCCACGGTGTTCGGGATATCATACATTTTTAAATCAAGAAAAACCTGCTTCCCTTTTTCATGAAGCCATTCCACGGTTTTACTTCCTTCTGCATAGTACAGTTCCATTCCTACCTTGTAGAACGAAACGAGTTCTCCCAATTCCTCCACGATGGACTCCATCTTTTCAAAAGAATCTACATCCAGTGCCGCAATGATCCTGTCGTCTGCAGAACAAACCCTCTCCATATAATCCCTCTTTTCAAAAGCAGTTTTTTTAATTATATCAGTTTTATTAGGCAGGCGCATTAGAAAACACAGGTTTTTCCAAGTAAAAAAAGCCCCGAATTTATTTTCGAAGCCTTTTCTGTGTGACTGTCCGATTTTATATTACAATTTAATGATTTAATTTTTCTTCTCTGCCGGCTGTTCAGGATTTGCCGCGGCCGCTTCGCGAATCATATGGACCGTGACGGAATTTAATTCTACCGGTGTTTCCAATGCTTTCACTTCATGAAAGCCCACTTTCAGTCTTCCCGTATAGTAACCGATGACTTCATCTTTCGAATTTACTTTAACGGCGTAAATCGTTTTATCTTCGCCAAGCCCGACCAGCCGGAACTGCCCGGGCGGAGAAATAACGCGCCAGCCGCTGTCATCCCCGTCAAAAAGATACATAATGCCCCGCTGGCTGTCATCGTAGAAGAATTTATCTTCATCATAAAAAACGGCAATCTTACCGATATGAGATGTCTGCACATAGATGCGGCGGGTATCATAGTTTGCATCAGTACGATAAATACGATACAGTCCGTTTCCCACCTCCATTTTCATATACACCGCATTCGTCGCAGTTGAGTATGCCACATCCACAATTTTGGCGTTTCTCGGCAGATCCTTAATCGGCGCATCCGATTCATGGGTCGTTCCTTCCGGATTATACCTTGCCAGAGTCACATCCCAGCGTCCGCCCTTCCAATGAATGGGATACATGGCCATAAGCGCCAGATTACGGTCAGGCATCCATTCAAAAAAAGATACGCCCTGTCCTTTCAGATCCACTTTCTGCGGCGTATTCAAACTGTCTGAATTATAAATCGTCACAGAATCAGCGGTAACATCAGCCATATAATGGTAGTCATGGGAATAATAGGCTTTCCCCTTCACCGTAATTTTGCTGAATATCTTCCGCCCCGCCTTATCAAGAGCCTCCGTATTTTTATCTTTTACATCAGATACCCCGTAATCCGAGGAAGACAAAGGCGCAAAGAGTACCTGATCAAGATAAAGGTACCCGCCCGCCTGCAGCACCGTACCGATGACACAGCAGGAAACAAATGTAAGAAATTTCTTATTCATCAGTTCCCTCCTATTTCACGATAAATGCCGTCGGAATCATGCGCTCTCCAAGAAGATCCGCCGGTTTGTTCACTACATTGCCGTTATAATACAAGGTCGTACTGGAACCGCCGTCCAGATTCGCCGCAATATACGCGCCTTTTTCATACATAATATTCTGCACATCCACCAAAGTGGCTCCGATACTGTACCCCGGCTGGCGGCCGTCGATAACAAGAAACATCATGGTTCCGTCTTTTTTCTGTCCGATTGCGGAACGCGGACTGATCCCCCAGCCGCCGTCACCGCTGCGGATGACCTTTTTGCCGTTCATGATAAGTGGCGGGCCGAAGGTCAATCCCTCTGTCACACCCAAATCATGAAGCTCCTTTTTATTATAGTTTCCGGCAATCAGGTTCCCTGAACGTGTCATTCCAACAAAATCGACCCGTTCTTTATCATCTACCTGCTGCCCGAGCAGATACTTTCCTTCATGAATGATAAACCCATAGGGCAGGCGGCCGGTTCCCGTACCATTGGGATCATAAAATCCCCCGCCGTTAATTGCAGCAACCGCATTATTCTTCTTTGCAATGCGGCTCGTCGTATCCCCTTTTTCCTGAATATCTTCAGCCGTTGCCACCTGTATCCGCTGCGGATTGGGGATTTCCAGAAGATAACCCACGAAACGGGTCGTTTCAATCTTCTGCAAAGACAGCGTGGAATCGGTACGCGGTTTAAAGGAAAGAACTTGCGTCTGTTCCGTCGTTTTGACTACACCCAATATTTCATTTAATTCCTCCTGGTTATACAGCCAGGTAATGTACTGGGGATGGCGGGAACGCATGATAGCGCCTACCACGGCACGCTTCAAATTTCCAAACGGTCCGAAAAGGACAATGATCGGAGAAGTAGCCGCAAAGAAAACCAGCGTAACTATGATAAACCGAAATATAAGGCTGTGAAATATTTTACTCATCATTTCTCCTGATTTTATAAAGGCGCATAGTTATCTTTCGTCAATCGTTCCATGAACCGCGCCAAAGAAACATTATTCCCAATGTATACGCGTTTCAGGTCATAAGGGTAACTTCCCACATGGACACGTCCGGCATCGGTAGTTACTGCCAGCTTGATTCCTGCCTTTTTGCAGATATCAATCACTTCGTCATCATAATCTCCATACGGATAAGCAAACCACAGATTATCAATTCCCAAATGATACTTGAGGGCTTTATTCGCGCCGATAATTTCGTTTTCCTTCTCTGCCCTCGTAGGCAGGTTATGCAGCTTGGGATGGCTCAAAGTATGGTTCGCAATGGTTACTGCCCCGCTGTCCGCCATTTCCTTCAGCTGTTCCCAGGTCATACGGTTGTAAGATTTACCCACATCATCAGTAATAAGAAATAAAGTCCAGGGATAACCGAATTCTTTCATCATGGGGTACACGATAGTATAGCTGTCCAGATACCCGTCATCAAAAGTAATACATACCGGCTTGGATGGAAGTTTTTCCCCTTTTGTCACATAATCATATAATTCCTGCATCGTAATGGGATGGTACCCATGGTCTTTCAGGTACTGCATCTGTATACGTAAATTATCCTCCGTCATGACGGCGGAATTATTTTTCATGTCCCCGATCATATGGTACATGAGAATGGAAACTCCTTCAGGCACGCTGTATTCTACATCAGCATCACGATGTACAATTGCTGTTCCCGGTTTGAAATTCGGATCTTTCACCTTAACGGGAGCAGCCTCCGCCATATTCACGGCATCTTCTTTCGGCACACCTGATTTCCACATGCCGCAGCCGCCAAGGAAAACCGCACCGCTGATTCCAAACAAAACGGCAAATACCGCCGCGCTCTTTTTCCAATGAGACAAAAACATACTCTAACTCCTCGTAAGCACTTCGTCAAAATGACAATACATAATTTATTTTACTACAAAACAAACTTCATGTCATTTTTGGAAGATCATCGCAATCATCAGTGCCTCCTGGCTCCATCTATTTTTATGACCAACATTCAAAAATATATGTCCCGTGGTATAATAGGAAATATCCTCGGATAATCATCTCATGCATTACACATAAAGAAAGGAAACTTATGAAAAGAATTTTTTCTATACTTATCTTTTTTGTCAGTTTATTCCTGCTCGCTGTCCATCCGGCTTCGGCAGCACCCGCTTCCATCACGAATTTCCGATGGACGGCAAGAAACGACGGCGACCCGCCGTTTGTCCGTATCGCTATGGATTTGTCCCATGCAGTAAAAGCAGAAGCCGCTATTGATGAAGAAGGGAAAAATTTTCAACTGATTTTAAGAGATACTGCCAAGGGTTCCGCTCTCCATCAATATGAAATGGATGAACGGGCTATTGATTTCGCCACTGTTTCAGAAAAAAACGGCGACACCTATTTGGATGTCCTCATGACAAAACCGCAGAAGATGGAAAACATCCGCGTCTTTGCCTTACGCCCTGACGCAAAAGCAGGCAAACCTCATCGTCTCGTTGTAGATATCCCTATTATCGGTGCCAAAAAGAGTTACTATAAATCCGTAGATAAAGCGGAAAAGCGAAATGCCGCAAAAGCAGCAAAAGAAGAAATCACTTCTTCGACACCTGCCGCACCGGCACCTCCCATAAAGGACGTCCCTGTTTCCGCTGAGGCCAGGCAGGCCCTGAAAGGAAAAATCATCTGTCTTGACCCCGGTCACGGCGGTACCGATGTAGGTGCCATCGGCCACTTGAATAATAAAGAGATTTATGAAAAAGACATCACGCTTCCAATCGCCCTCAACCTGCGCGATCTCCTGACTTCAGCAGGTGCGAAAGTCGTCATGACCCGTACCACCGATAGAGATGTCTACGGCCCTTACGCTTCCGATACGACGGAATTGCAGGCACGCTGCGATATTGCCAATGAAGCCCATGCCCACGTCTTCGTTTCCATTCACATCGATTCAATCTCCAATCCGCAGATTGACGGCGTTACGGCCTACTACTACGTAGGAAGTGATAAATCTCTCCTGCTGGCGCACATGCTCCACCAGGCGACGCTGAACAGTCTCTCCATTCCGGATCGGGGTGTCAGAGCAAACAACTTCTATGTCACCGCCCATACCACGATGCCCTCCGTCCTCATGGAAATGGGGTATATTTCCAATGAACACCGTTTGAAGATGCTGACTTCCAAGTGGGCACCCAAGAGTATTGCCAAGAGCCTTTTCAACGGCCTTGTAGATTATTTCGCCCAGACTGATTAAGGAGGATGCCATGAAAAAAATATATCTGCTCGGAGCGGCATTTCTTATTTCGCTCGGTATCACAGGCTGCACCCCGGCCACAACCACCACACCGCCGACATCAAAACCGACTTCTACCGTTGAGCAGCAGGAAAAAGAAGTATCTCTCACGATTTACCGTCCTACGGAAGATGCTATGTACCTTGTGCCGGTCACCGTGAAAATGAAACTAAAAGATGATCCTCCAAAAGCGGCACTGGCTGCCATGATTGCCGATGATCGTAAACAAAAATACCCGATCCTTCCGAAAGGGTTATCTGTCAATACCGTCAAGGTAAAAGACGGCATTGCCACCGTCGACTTTTCAAAAGAGCTTCTAAACATGGATAAGAGCACCACGACGGAAGAACTTTTCACCGCTATGACAGTAAACACGCTCACTGAATTTCCGGATATTAAAGAAGTAAAATTTCTGATGAACGGCAAAGCCATCACTCACCTTTCCGGTCACAGCGATATGACAAGAACTTTCAAACGGATGAATGACATCATAAAAAAATAATCAACTGAAAACGAGGATTCTCCATAAGAGAAGAATCCCCGTTTTTTATTGAAAATTTTCAACTCAATCATACCGCTGTTCTTTGATCCGCCGCGCCAAATCGCGCTTCGCCGCTTTCGCTGCCATGTCCTGCCGCTTGTCGTACAGCTTTTTCCCTGTGGCAAGACCTATTTCCACTTTAATTTTCCCATGGCGGAAATACATTTTCAGCGGCACCAGAGTATATCCCTTCGTCTTCAGGGTATTCTCTATTTTTAAGATTTCTTTTTTATGGAGAAGCAGTTTCCTTGTCCGAAGCGGGTCATGGTTGAAAATATTTCCCTGCTCATACGGGCTGATATGGGCATTCCAGAGAAATACTTCTCCTTTCTGCACACGGGCAAAACTGTCTCTTAAATTCACCCTGCCGGCACGGATGGATTTTACTTCCGTTCCGGTAAGTGCGATGCCGCATTCATAGGTTTCATGAATGAAATAATCATGATAGGCCTGGCGGTTTGCGGACACAGGCGGCGCATTTTTTTCTGCTGCCATTATTTCTTTTTCCCTTTACCTTTCTTTGCTTTCTTTTTTGTGCTCGATTTGGGACGGGATCCTTTTCTTACACGCTTTCCCAGATTAAGCGGTGATCGGATCTCCCCCATGATGAAATCCAGCTCCCGTTTTTCCTTATCCGCTTTGACAAGGGTCACACGCACCGACATCCCCATGGTGTATTTCTTCCCGCCGCGCAGCCCTTTAACCGTCATGGTGTCTTCCTGATAAACGTATTCGTCATCATCCATGGAATCGATATGGACAAGTCCTTCCACTCCGTTATCCAGTCCGACAAATATGCCGAACCGGGTAAGCCCTGTAATATGGGCATCAAAAGGCTCTCCAACAAAAGGAACCATGTATTCCGTCATTTTCAGATCGGTTGTATCCCTTTCCGTTTCCACCGCATTCTGTTCCGTTTCGGAGCAATGCTCCACCGCGCGGAGAAGAAATTCCGTCTGCTTTTTCAGCTGTGATTTATTCAGCCTGTTCCGGAGAGCCTGGCGGATGAGCCGATGAACCATGAGATCAGGATAGCGGCGGATTGGCGATGTGAAATGGGTATAGCAGGTGGACGCTATACCGAAATGCCCTTTGTTCTCCGTACTGTAACAGGCCTGCGGCAGAGATCGGAGTGTCATGACCTGTACGACGGCTTCAATCTCTTTTCCTTTCATGCTTTCCATAAGGCGCTGCATATCTTTCGGCTCCGGTTCTTTCGGCAGTTTTTCCGCCACTCCGAAAATTGCCATCATCTTTTTTAAAGAAAGGAGCTTATCTCCGTCCGGATGGTCATGAATGCGATATACGGAAGTATGTCCCGTAGCTTCCAGGAAACGGGCGATCGTTTCATTGGCGGCAATCATGGCATCTTCAATCATCTTTTCCGCATCGCCGCGATTCCGTTTTTCAATGCGGAGCGGAGTGCCTTCCTCATCAAGAATCACTTTATATTCAGGGAAATCAAATTCCAGAGCACCTCTGTTTTCTCTGTTTTTACGGAGGATATCAGCACACGCTTTTAAATCCCGGAGCATAGGCAGGTATGGCTTCAAATCGTCAGACGCCACTCCCGTTTCAAAGGCCTGATTTATCTCCGGATAGTTGCAGCGCCGCGCCACGCGAACCATGGAAGGCGTAATCTTTTCCGCTGCTACCTTCCCGTCAGGCGCCACATCCATAATGCAGGACATGGCATAACGGTCTTCATCATGATTCAGACTGCACAAATCGTTGGAGAGCTGGAAAGGCAGCATAGGTATAACACGGTCTGCCAGGTAGACGGATGTCCCGCGGCGATATGCCTCATCATCAATTAAACTTCCTTTCCTTACATACCGGCTTACATCGGCAATATGAACCCCCAGTTGATAATGGCCATTTTCTTTTTTCACACAGTAAACAGCGTCATCCAGATCTTTCGCATCAGGGCCGTCAATAGTCACGATGGGAAGGCTGCGGAAATCTTCCACTCCTTTTTCCTGTTTTATTTCCTTGGAAAGGGCATCGGCTTCCGCCATGAGTGCTTTGGAAAACACATGGGGCAGCCGGTGCTGGGCGATAATGATGTCGATATCAATCCCTTTATCCCCCTTATAGCCGATAAGCTCCGTCACTTTCCCCTCGGCATTTGCCCGCGCCCCGGGCCATCTGGTCACTTCCACCATCACTCGGGCACCGGTGACAGCTTCCAGTTCCTCTCCCCGTGGTATTTCAATCACCATATCGATCTTTTCGTCAATCGGTATAGCTTTTCCTCCAAAGGATGTCATCTCATAAGTGCAGACAAAAGTATTTTCCGCTCTTTCAATGATGCGGAGGACTTCCCCTTCCGTATTGTGACGCCCCGTTTCTCCTTTTTTTATACGCACTTCCACGATATCATTATTGACCGCATTCAGATGATCACGGTCAGCAATGTACACATCTTCATGATCCTCATCCGTGATCAGGAATCCGAAACGCGGTCCGTAAGATTTGTAGACCCCCTGCAGAACCATGCCGGGACGATATGATAATTTCTCCTTATCTCCCATTTCCTGTCTCCTTCAATAAAAAAGGCTTGCCTCGTGCAAGCCCCAAAATCCTCATTAAAACGTATTCATATACCGCCCAAGCACAAGACAAAGAACGGCGAATATAATACCGAGCACAACGGTAAATTTTGAAAGAACCGCGTCTTTACCGCGGGATTTTCCTCCCATCATGCCTTCTGCACCGCCGCCAATCGCACTTCCCATACCGGGCTGTTTGGATTCCTGGGCCACAACCACGATAATTAAAAACAAAGCCACTGCCATCGTTATTCCAATTAAAGCGTATTTCACAGTACTTCCTCCTATGCATCATGAAAGATACAGTAAATTTTATATGAACAATATCAAAAATTAGTATATAACACAGCCGCTTTCAGGTCAACTTTTCCCATAAAGCCCCTGTCACATTACCTTCTTCTCAATTTTTCCAGCTTATCCTGCACAGATGAAGGAATATGTCTGCCGATTTCAATCCGCGGATTCGCCATATTATTCTGCCGGATAAAAGTCGTCTGCACTTTCTTATCTTCATTCCACGACCGCACCAGATCGGAAACCGCCATACGGTAAGCGCCGTTCCCCAGCACCTGGTTCTGTTCCGCGCCATCCGATGTCACAACGAAAATAGAACGGTACTCATCCCGCCTTTTATATGATTCCATTTCAATATAACTGTCCGCTGTCATTTTCGACGGTGTGTACACCACATGGAAAAAGGGGGAAAGTGTTTCCACTTTCGCTTTTAAAGAACGGCTCTGCCCGTCAAAAACGACAATCACCTCCACATCGTTATGAGCCCCATAGTCCTGCATAAGATCTACCAGCTTTTGGCGGCTCGACTCCAGATCGGTTCGAGAAAACTCCCCGGGAAGACAAAATATGACATTATATCCGTCAATCAGGTATAAATCTTTCATCTCAGCTCCTCTGCCGCACCGCCTCATACATGAGAAGCGCCGCGGCAACAGACACATTCAGGGATGACACTTTGCCTTTCATCGGAATGCGTACACAGAAATCACACATTCTTTTGGTAAGCGGACTTATACCTTTTCCTTCTGCCCCCATAACGATAACCAGAGGACCTTTCAAATCCGCCTGATACAGATCCCCGCCGTCCATATCGGCGCCAACCGCCCAAAACCCCCGTTCTTTCAGTTTTTCCAGTGTTTGCCGGATATTTCCGATCTGGCATATGGGAAGATAAGCAAAAGCGCCTGCCGCTGTCTTCATGGCCGCCGCCGTTACAGGTGAACTTCTATGTTTGGGAAGCAGCACCGCCGCTGCCCCCGCACATTCTGCCGTTCGGACAATCGCACCTATATTTCTTACATCTTCTACACCATCAAGAAGAATAAGTATGGGATCCTTTCTTCCACAGGACGAAAGCACCTCTTCCAAGTCCGCATATGTATATGGCTTTAAAGACGCAGCCACCCCCTGATGGCGGACACCTTCCGCCAAACAGTCAAGTTCCCTTTCCTCCGTTTCGATAGCAGCGATGCCCAGGCGTTCCGCTTCTTCCGCCAATGCCAAAAGGCGGCTGTCCTTTTTCCCCGATTTTATGAAAACTTTTTTTACCTGCCCTGCACGCAGAGATTCCAGTACGCTGTTCCGCCCGCCGATAAAATAAATTTCCCCTTCCTTTTGCCTGCCTGCAGAAAGAAATCCTCTTTCCCCGCGCATCGATTTTGCCCCGGCTCTTTTTTTCTCATGCAGATCACTTTTCCGTTCCTTTCTATCTGGGGATTTTTTTTTGTTATTCATCGTGAAACTCCCTTTCCAAATAAGAAAGCCCGCGTCCCATAAGGAAATCAAGTCTTTCTTTCTGCCGGGACAGATAGAGATACCCCAGGAGCCCCTCAAATGCCGTGGACTCCCTGTATTCCTCCACTGTGGCACTTTTCGGCACTGTTGAATGGGTATTCCTTGCCCTTTTGCAAACTTTTAATTCTCTGTCGGAAAGTAATTCCTTTATTTCAAAAAGGATACGGCTCTGCTGACGGGCGGACACCATCTCCGACGCCAGACTGTTTAATATCTGCACATTGTAAATCCCTGTATCGATTAGCGTTTTTCTGATAAAAAAGGCCCAGCATACATCACCGATATACGCCAGTGTCAGCGCATCCATGGCAAAAACATCCCGTTCGCCCAATTCAGGCGATCCTCTTCCCAGCTTTTGCGCCATTTGTTTTTTCAGAAAAAGAACTCTTTTAAACTCCACGTTTCTTCCACCTTGCGCCGGTCGGCGTATCTTCGATCACGATACCGACAGCATCCAGCCTGTCGCGGATTTCATCGGCAATTTTGTACATTTTCTCTTTTCTTGCCGCCTGGCGGACTGCCAGAATGACATCCATCAGATCATTGTAAGATTTATCATCCGGAGAATCCGGCTTTTCCCATGCTTTTTCAAGAATCCCCAAAATGTCCATAATCGTTTTCAGAGCAGTACAAGCCTTTTCTACAGCTTCATGATCCACACCGATACCACCATCTACCGCAGCCCCATAAATATTGATTGCTTTCGCCAGGTCAAACATAGCACCGGTAGCAAGTCCCGTATTGAAATCATCATTCATCGCTTCATGGAAAGCCTTCAAAGACGCTTCCGCCGCCTTTTCAAGAGAAAGAGAAGCGTCTGTCTTTTCAGCACCTTCTTTGACTGCCAATTCTTTCAGCCGTCCGATGACACCTGCCAGACGTTCCATATTCTTCTCCGCTTCGTCCAGACGATCACGGGAATAATCCAGCGGATTTCTATACTGGACAGACAGCAGGAAATAACGGAGCGCGTCGCCGGAATACTCTTCCAGCACATCCTTCGCCAGGAAAAAATTATTTAAAGACTTACTCATCTTTTCAGAATTAATCGTAATAAATCCGTTATGCAGCCAGTAATTGACAAACTTGCACCCCGTGCATCCTTCTGACTGGGCGATTTCATTTTCATGATGCGGGAAAATCAGGTCGCTGCCGCCGCCATGGAAATCAAAGGTTTTTCCCAGATAATGGACAGACATGGCAGAGCATTCAATGTGCCAGCCGGGACGGCCGTTCCCCCAGGGGCTTTCCCAGAACGGTTCTCCCGGTTTGGCACCTTTCCAGAGAGCAAAATCACCGGGATTGCGTTTTCCCTCATTGACCTCGATACGCGCGCCCGCCAGCATATCATCAATCTTGCGTCCGGATAATGCCCCATAATGCTCAAAAGTAGAAATATCATAATAAACATCATTTTCTAATACATAAGCATGCCCTTTATCAATCAGTTTCTGCACCATATCGATGATATCCTGCATATGGTCGGACACTCGGGGATACACGTCCGCCCGCCGCACATGCATAGCATCCATCACATGGAAATAAGCATCAATATACCTGTCGGAAATCGTTTTCCAGTCGGAACCCTCGGCATTTGCTTTATTGATAATCTTATCGTCTACATCAGTGAAATTCTGTACAAACTGTACTTTATAACCGATATGCTTCAGATAACGGCAGATCACATCCCAGGTCACCGCAGGCCGGGCATTCCCGATATGGGGGTGATTGTACGGTGTAACGCCGCAGACATAAATCTTGACCTCCCCCGGCGTCACCGGCCGGAACATCGTTTTCTCGCCTGTCAGCGTATTATACACCTTGATTTCTTCCATCTTCATTCCTCCAAATCTCATTCACTCATACAAATCAAAAGACCGCCGCCTCACAGAGACGGTGGCCCGCAATTCCACTCTGCCGGCTGAAAAGCCGTCCATACATTAACGCACATTCACGGAAGAAGATACAAGAATCTGATTCCTTCCCCTCTCCAGCTCACAAATGCATTTCCTCAAACTCATGACAGGCGGCTCCCATCACCCCGCCCTCTCTTCAGACATAAAGTAAGAATACTTCTTTTGCTCATCGCTTTTACATTCAATTGGAAAGCACAAACAGCTGACCTGGTTTTTGACCCCACACCCGCCTGCTGGAGCGTTCGCTACCCGGCACTTGCCTCTCACTATTAACCCTCTCGATTTTCTCGGCAGGACTTACTTCTAAGCCGCACCATGCTCAGTATTCTTTTAAACACCTTACGTGGATCGCTTTGCCTGCGACTGGCATCGACTTTCAACCACAGACCTGTTAATGCTTATGTATCATTATAGAAGTTTTTATATAGACAGTCAATATTGATTTTTATCAATCAGTGTGCCGACTGCAGATAAAAGAAATATTTTCTGTACCCTCCTTTTCACAAGAGAAAACCGCTCCGAAGAGCGGCCTCCCATCCATTTTATTACCTTGCGCCTTTTTGTTCTTTTTCATAAACGATTTTAATCGTTCCCCTGCGTTTTGCGTCAAATTGGACTCGTCCCGGTTCCGTCCGCACAAAACGATACGTTGTGATATTGCGGATATAATCATTTCCATTGGCATAATCACCGGATATGCCCTTGATTGTCTGTGTCGCGTAAATATCGCGTCCGTGAATATCCACATATTTTATATACACATAAGCATCCTCCACCTTTTGAGCGGCAGGATGAGACCGGGGACCGTCCCAAACAGCGGCTTCTGACGGAAAAATAAAGAAAGGCGCAGCAGCTGCCATAACCCAGATCATCCACATTCTCAGCGTCCTGTTCATAAAATTACCTCCTTCACTCTTCTGCTAAAATGCAATATAAAATAATAAAATGTATTCCTCATCCTCATTTTATCATACATTTAGTGAAAATCAATTTTCTGCGAATCTCACAAGTAGTAACATCACAGCTGTTTTGAGCTGTCAAATTAAACCATTTCCGTATCTGAAATAATTACGGACATCACTGATCAGGAATGTATTCTTTCCATTTGCCATTTTCAAGAATTTCCAATTTTCCCCACTGGGGTTCACCGATATCACGCCCCTTTACTCTTATCGGTAAAAAAGCATCGTGCTGACAATAAGGCAGCGGATCATCTATAGGAATCCAGCCTTTTTCATTCACAAAATCATTCCAATCCTCATAAACATCTTCAACCGTTTTATACCAATAGTCAAATGAACATTGAACGGCATCCTTTTGGCAATACATAAACAGATATACTCCATCTTTTTTCGTCTGATACAGCATGATTTTGTATATGTAATCTTTCTTGTTTGTTTTTATCGGTTCTTTCAAGTATGCATATCTTCTCATTTGTATTTTTCCTACTACCGCTTTACTGATGAACTTTAATGCTCCCACCGCTCTGAAATCCGGCAATCCCTTTCGGGTAAAGAATTCGGATGCTTATATCAATCCCGTTTGTGAAAACGAAGTAAACCAATTCCATAATCTGTCAGGGGCTCCTTATAATATGCCCTATATAATTTTGAAATATATTAAGTATATCCTGCCATCCCCTGTTTATTCATGCTTCCGCCTTCCATACCATTTTAATCACTCAGCATATTTACCGTAATCGGCAAACAGTGTTTTTGCAAAACCTCTAAGATAGGTCTGATCTACTTTATTTTCAAATGTCAGTTCATGTCCGTATCCAATACCCATTTTATTATGAATATAGCCTTTAATGCGAATATGTCCACCTGCCACAGCCGTAAATTCTAAAAAGCAGTGCATACTATATGATTCTTCCAGTCTTACTGATCCGCTCAGAATTTCATAAAGCTCATTCAAATTCACCGCGAAATCAGATAGAGCAATGTCATCAATATCCATAATAGAATCCGCAGAAAAAGTTACTTGACACTTTAACCCGAAGGCTATTCGCCTTGGGATACGGAAAACTATCCTGACAAATTCCAGGCAGCAATTCTAATGAAAAATTTTCAGTTTCCAGCTTGTACATATGCCCTCCAAAACATCATTTCATCCTCATCTGTGAACTTTTTCACAATATCTTATCCATGCGTACTATAAATTCATATAACAGAAAGAATGATCTTTAATATACTTTTGTACTTTCTGACTAAGCATCTTGCCCTTACAAACTTTTAGAAATTTTGAATGACAACTTTCTATTTCACTTTATCGTATCCATCTTATTACCGTCAATATCAATAAACGTCCCGCAATCTGACGAGCTTGATCAAGTCCGGTTTTCGGATGCTTCCTATCCACAAAATCCTCCCCGCAAAAGTGAAAGCTTTCTGAACGATTTAAAACCTGAGCGTATATAAAATAAGCACATAGCTGAAAGGTTTTGCAATCTTAAAGTTATGTGCTTTGTTTATATAATATTCGATTATCTATTATCTGTGCAAACCGGATTATACCAGTCCTTCCGCCTTCATACGAATGGCATAAAATTCCCGGAATGTATCCGGTTCGTCTGCTATCGTTTCTTTCATTAAAGCCAACCTTCTTTTACCAACCCGCCTATCTAACACAGCAAATATCCGTACGATTAAATTTTCACTCTTCAAACTCATTTCGATACTTTGCTGATCAAATTCTGCAAAAGCATTATAAAAACAACGCTGATCAAATATGCCCAACCGTAAGGCTGTATCATCCATAAAGGCAAATTCCTCTTTCATGCGTTTTTCATATTTTTCATCTTTGGGAAATAAATCTGCTTTTATCCAATTATTGTAATAACATCCTTTGATAATTTCTTTTCCATCATACCTTATTGCCGCCCGTCCCTCATGATCAGGACTTCTGCTATATGATGTCGCATAATACTGAATATGCCCCCGCAGACTTGGGGCTAAATATTCCGTTTCCAGCTTTTTTCTTATACCACTCCAGCTTGACATTCTCTCTTCTCCAAAAATTTATCGATCACTATTTCTCTACAAAAACATTCCTGCAAGATGATGGAAGACCTTCCAAACAATTTATATGACAGGAGTTTTTGTCCTGTAAAATCTCTAAAATACTGTATTTTCAACCGTTTTTTTACAGAAACACATTGGTTACCGTTATTCCCACTCTTCATATAAAGCCTGCTGCCCATTATATAATTTGACTTATAAGTCGTTGGAGAAGAAAACGTTTATAAAAACAGTCGCATAATCCACTACTTATCCTTATGGTTCTACAAAAAAATCCTTATAAACACTGGATATTTCTTTTAGTTTTTCACTCATTAAAGGACCTAAATATTTAAAAATCCCATCAACTAATTCGTCTCCGGCTCTCCCCACTATTCTCCCACTTAATTTTTTAAGAATGGAAGAGAGTATTCCCTTAAATCCCAATTCTTCTCTTGCACCACATTTAACTAATGCTTCCGTTATTTTCTTTCGTGATTCATTCGGAATCATATCTTCAAATATTGTGATATAAGCTTCCTCTGATAATTTAATCAATTCAGCGGAAAAGGAACCATCCGTAATATATCCCAATCTTTTAAGTTTCCACCTCAAATGATCTGATAATAATGGATTACTAATTTCAATTGCAATTTTATCATTTTCCTTAAAGAAAATAGGGGTAGACAGTAACTCCCTTAATTCTTTATCCAGCATTTCTTCTGATGAGTTACGCATTTTCGCTTCATATAACAAATTTCTTGCCTTTGCTCTGGTCACTTTCAAATTGGATACAATGTCATATAAATCAGGATCTTTCTCTATAATCTTTAAATCTTGCAGCTTCATAAAAAGCAATATATCGAAATCCCTTTTAGACATAGACCCATATGCAGGGTTCATGTAGGCAGTGATTAATTCTTTAAAAACTCTTTTCACTTCCTTGGCATCAACGCCATCAATTCGATCTACAAACATCATATCCCCCCTCTGTCATTTAATATAAAGCCCATTCAAATACATTTCTTAGCAGTCCTATGAAAACAGTTCATCTGCTTCATAGTCAGCAGAATTAAAAACTCTGTAATATTTTCAGAGATATATCTATATGATTTATCCAATTCACCCGATAAACCGGGGGTTATCTATACTTTTTCAGCAAATAGTGACCATTACATTACCATTCACTTCTAATATTTTCTTGTAGAAGTCTTTCAGATTTTGAAAGTAATCCATTAGTTCTTCTTTTATTTCATCCGTTTCTTCTTCATAATTCCAAATGTCCGGATATATATTTGCTTTTCTGCATTCTTTCATACTGAAATTTTCCATAGCTTTTTCTATATCAAAATGATCAAGAGCAAAAACTATATCTTTAACCCTCGACTTTTCTGTATAAGATATAAACTCTTCCACACCTTCAATAGAAGACACACCTACAACCGCTTCACTAAAAGGGTTGTTTTTTATAGGCTCACTGCTGCTTGCTCCTGTAAGCACGAAATGAAGTGCATCCCACATCTTATCTAAATCAAGGAGTATTTCTACATCCCCATTCTGCTCTTCTGTCTCCTCAAAAGTTTCATTTTCTTCTGAATAGAAAGCCTTAAGCTCCTTTAAGTTTTTATCACTTAAATATTTATAATTTGCTATTATCCCCATTTTTCACTTCCTTCCACATACTGTGATTTATTTCCTGTTTTCTTTGTGCTTATCGTCAAATTTTATGAGGGGTGAACAAACATACCGCCCCCTCAACATAGAGCAGTCCTATGTCTCTTCCCATCCTCCTGCCTGCCCATCATATTTTGCAAACTCACCGGTATCCGTAAATTCAGATGCTGTCAGTCCCACTTCAAAAATACAATCAAAGTCATTCGAAGTTGAAAAATACAATGCACTGTCTGTCAGGAACGCTTCTCCAAAATCAGCATGTTCAAATCTTTTCCCATCGCTGTTATTCCCTATCGGTTTATACTGATATTTCAACAAACGGTTTTCCAGTTCTGACTGCTGCTCCGGTGTGAATTTTTCCAGATTCTCCTCCTTTTCAAAGAAATCGGGTTGTGCTGACTGCTGTTCTTTCTGTTTTGTCTTAACAGAAAACAAAGAAATTGTGTAACTCATTTACAATCTTCCTCCTTATAAATATAATAATTTACCTATCACTATTTCCACAAAAGCCTCCCACCAAAATGATGGAAGGCTTTCATAACAAACCTACCTTTCACGAATATATAAAAACCTTTTAAAACATAATTTAAACGAATAACCACCCGTTCTACTGTGGTTATGATTTATTCCCACTCTTCTTTTTCTACCGTTCACTTCATCCAAAACTGTTCAAAATAAAGGTTTTTTGTTTGTTGTTTGTTGTGTGCTTGGAAATTCGTTCGATTTAAGCTCGTTTTAAATTTTTTTACCCGTTTCAGTCCCAGTTCCAATTGTATAATTCCAATTAAATTGAATTATAAATATTTTTCTAAACCTTTATTCTTAATCAACTTAATAGCCTCTATTTCCTCATTTGATAATATGTTATTATCGCTTACACTACTATCCCATGAATTAAATGTATCAATCACTTCATCAATTATTCTTATGTTGCGTTCCCTGATTTCTTCTAATTTCCAATCTTTTATATTACTATTACTCATTGCTTTTGCAATCGCTATATTAGATTTTACATACTGTTCTTGTTTTTTTGAAAAGTATCCATTACTAGCAATAATGTTTAATCTCTTCTCAAAAGGAATCTTATTACCTATAGTCTCTATTAATTCATTTACTTCATCCCCATTTGAGTTAAAATAACTTGGCTGCCATTTTAATGGTAATATATGTTCAATTTCCCAATTATAAGGTAATAATTCTTTTTGTTCTTCTATATTATATGCAAGTAGTTTTAATAACATTCTAACAGCATTTCTATGCAAATGTTTTATACCATTTTTCAACTCATCTTCTGTTACATTTCTAAATTCAAAATTTAACACTTCATCATGTAAAATAGACGAATTTAAATTCAAAATACTTGTTTTAACTGAGTTTATTGTTGGTGATACTATATACACTTTAAATAAATTTACAAATAATTTTCTTAAAAATATCAAAAATAATTCTTCAAATTTTTCACTATTTTTATTTTTTAAATAGTAAATAATTACTGGATATTTCCAGAATTCATTTGGGTATGAGCTAAGAATGTCTAAAATACTTAATATAGAAAAATTAGTTGTCCATTTTGATTCTTTTGCTTCTCTGCAATTAACAACCTCCCAAAATTCTAAAATATCTCTTAGATTTTGTACCAGATTGTCCTCAAAAAGTCTAGAAAAGCTATCTTCTGCAAAATATTTTCTAAGTCCAGGTGTAGTTGTCTTTTTATCATTGTCCATAGCCCTTAAGTAAAACATGTAATAGTAAAACAACTTTTGAATACTCTCGGCTGCGGTTTCTGATCTTAATGTAATGTTTTTCCATTCTTCCACAAATTTCGCTTTATTCTCTTCATTAAGTTTATTATATATTTTGGCTTTAAAAATATCAGCATCTGATAAAGGTAGACCTCTATCATTTAAAGTAGAGAATATTGTTAATGCAGTTTCTTGAGTGTCAGCCTTAATTGGTAATACAATTGTCTTATTTAATACATTATTTGTGAATCTATAGAAATTTAAAGGTTCTTTATTTGCATATTCATCTAATAATTTTATTAGTAACTTGTAATTTAGCGAATATCTATCCTTGCTTTTATCCTCAACTTCTCCAGTTTTTAAAATATTTTCTAGAATCTGATTATATTCTACTTCTAATACTTTTGACTCAATAAGAACTGAACCATAGTCAGCAACGCTTGTTAATTCATCTATTTTCCAGATTGCCGGCTCAATCTGTCTAATAAAATTATCCTTTTCCTTACTATCACTCATTTTTTGAAGTTTTCTATGAATTGCTCTCAATAGCAAAAATAAAGTAGTTATTCGTTGCTGTCCATCTATTATTTCTTGCTCCTTATTTTCATTGCTAAAAGAAACAATACAACCTAAAAAATATGATGATTCATTTTGATTATTTGTGTATTCCACTAAATCTTCAAAGAGTGTTAAAACTTGATCATCAGTCCAAGCATAAGGTCTTTGATATTCAGGTATCAAGAACTTTTCTTTTGTTCCTGTCATTAATAACTCTTTAATACTACTTTTATTTACCTCGATAGTAGTTGCCATATCTCCACCTCTCTTAAATAAAATTTTTCTTATATATATCAATCATGCTTTCAATAGATTTCCTTATCTCTTCCATAGTCGGTTTTTGACGTTTTTGGCCTGCTGGTAAATTGCTGTCATCCCCAGGGTGATCAATGTAATTTCTAATGTAAGTACTCATGGATTTATCTGCATATCCGTTATGTTGATTAACATGATTATCATCAATAGAATTTTGAGGAGCCTCTTGAATTAGCCATCCGTCAAGAGATGTTATACTTCTTCCTACAGTGCGATTCCCATTATCATATGTTTTATTGTTATCTACTGCTTTTTGGTGTAATCTATTAAAAAGTTCAATGTGAAATTCAACACTAGGTACATCAAATGCAAAATAATTTATTTCACCCCAAGAAGGAGAATAGTCCCCCAATATATCCAACATATCTTTATGAGTAAATTTGCTACAACATCCATCTTTATAAAAGATGCTTAATTGGTGTTTGTTCTTATCAAAAAGCTTCAACAAATATGGAGAATGCGTTGTTATAAGAATCTGAGATTTCTTAGATAATTCATTAAATGCTTCCATCAACTTATTTTGTGCCTTTGGATGTAAAAATGTTTCAGGTTCATCAATAAGAAATATAATTGGTTTTTCTATTGTTCCTTCAGATTTATTAGTTATTTTTGCATATAACTGAATTAAGCTTAAAGCTAATGCTCTCTGCATCCCTGTTCCTTTTTGAGAAACCGGTGTAGATATACCATTATCTGATAGAATTACATCACCAGTTTTAAAAAAATTATCTATTTCAGGCAATCCAAAATTAAACTTTACCTCACCCTCTCCATATTGTTCATTTAGAATTTCCGTTATAGAACACTCTAAACCTTTTAGAATGCCAAGTAAACCATTATCTCCAAACGCTTTTGTATGCGCATCCTTAAATTCGCCCCATACAGTTTTATTTCCGTCTTCGTCCAATTCTTTTTGAAAATCTTTTGTTATATCATTTATTATTTTACCTATAACCTTAGTCTTTCCAAAATCTTGGTATTCTTCATTCTTTAAATCAGAATACACAAACTGTGCATCAAACAAAGCTGCTATAGTTTTGTCTATACCTGTAGGATTTTCATACTTTTCAATTCCAGTTTCTTTAGAATTAGGGTTATAAACTCTAATATTTTTAATATCTAAATTAACAGTTTTCTTTCCTTGGGTAATAGAAGTGTTTATAGAACTTCTTAATATTTTCAAACTAAAAGTTCCATCCTTATTATCTATAATATAATCTTGATATTTTTTCAGATTCAAATTTTCGTCATTTATTATATCTTTTATATCATGTCCTCTAAATTCTATTTCGACACTAATATCTTCGTTCTCCTTTCCTTTTGTAATAAAATCCTCTTTATTTTTCCCCGTTTGTATAAATTCAATTGCCTTGAATATCGTTGTTTTCCCGCAGTTATTATTCCCAACAAAAAAATTAATACCTTCAGACAAATTCAATTCATGTTCCCCAATAAAACTTTTAAAATTTTTTACTATTATTTTCGCAATGTACATCTCTATTCTCCTCATATCCTTGAAATATTTAAATATTTTCTAGTATATTAATAATACATTTTAGTTCTTTTGATGATATATATCGTTTCATTAAATCAAAGTCTATTTTCGCATGTATATCAATTGGCATCAGAATCTTTTGTCTTGCCATTCTATCACCATTAAATTTATATGCATAACGATATTTTTCTTTCTGCTGCAGCATCATTTGCTTTAAAAATAAATAGCAATATTTATTTTGTCCCTCATCGTCCTTGAAAGAAATACGTTTAACATCATCAGAAAAAATACACTCATATGGATGGTAGAAATTTTCTACTACATTTCCATTATAATTTACTCCAAGTATATTTTTATCTAATGATTTATTAGTGTTACTTACAAAGTTAGTAATTCCGTTATTAGAATCTGTTGCTCCAATAAACGGCATCTTCCCTTCATTCATATTTGACTTTGTAAGTTTAACACCAGAATTAATATTGCAAATTTCATCTAAGAAGAACTCTTTCCAATCAGCCTTATCAAAATGGTTATACATTATATATATATTCGTCAAGGTATTTTAGAACATTTTTTATCTGTTTTTTCTCAATACTTTTAATGAAATTCTCCATATAAGTCCAGTTAGGTTTGCCATTTTCAGCTATAGGCAAAAGTAATTTGGCATTTTTTAATCTATCCCCATTTAGTGCAACGGCATATGATGCTTTTCCTAAAGATGTTTTTTCCATAGCACTACAAATAAATTTTCCTATTTCATGATTTAGCTTATCTGAATATAATAAATTAATTGCAGAACCCGCTCCACCTCTACCAACAAATTCATATTCATGATAAAATGTCTTTCCACCAATAGGATCAACTGATATACAATTTCTAAAACTGATATCAACGCTTGTGTCTATAAAATCACTTATACCATTATTAATTGAAGATGTTGTTACATACGGAATAGTTCCGCTCCTATAATTAGTAATTGTTTTACCTTTTACCGATTTCACCTCAAACAAATCTTTAACTCTAAACTCTCCCCACTCAATATCTGTTAAAACTTCAGGACAAACAACCAAATTAAGCAATCTATTCTTATAGTACTCCTTTAAGTCATTTCTCTGCTTATTTTCTCTTTCTTTAATATATTCCTCCATAAAATGCCATTCCGGACTTCCTTTATCATCAACAGGAAGCATAATCTTTGTTCTTGGTAAGTCAGTGCTAGACAACTGATTCCCATATGAAGAATAAATTAAATTATTCTTTATTGCATTTATCAGAAATTGAGCATTATATCTATTAAGCTCTATATTTTTAGGTATTAAAGCATGTACTTTCATATCAATTGATGCTTCGTATGGGTGATAAAAAACCCCTCCCAAAAAAGAAACACTTATAAAATTTTTATATACCCGGAAATTTTTATCAACAGAAAACACAAAATCATCAATTCCATTGTTTGTTTCTCTTACCGTTATCCTTGGCATATTCGATTTTTTGAATTTGCACCTTTTAATATAGCTTCCTGTAGGTGTCTGTATTCCATTTGTACCTTTATGTGTTACAAAAATTTCTTTTATCGAAAATTCGCCCCATTCTACATCCCCTAAATGATATTTATACATAGTCTTTACCATCCTCTGCTACTTTTAGAGTTTGCTCTTTTCGGTCATTCATAACCTCATATTGCTCCGTAGCTTTCAAACCAAAAAGGTATCCACGACCATGCGTAATCATATTTACTTCAAAAGTTAAATAGTCTGCGATAGTTTTTTCAAAATCTTCATCACTTGGAATTTCATCGTTAAAATAATAGAAAGAGTGTAACCATTCATCTGTATCTTCAACTGTAGTATAAACACAGAATCTTGTCGGTGCTTCTATTTCTTCATTCCATACATCAAGAAGATGTTGTTTTTTATCCTTCGCACTACCATCATCTATTAATCCAACATGCTTACTAACAATATATCCATCATTTTCAAAATTTATGAATTTAGCTTTCTTAGTCTTGCTATGAGGTATGCCTGCTGTAAAAATACCGATACAAGGGTTCGTTCCTACTCCATAAAAAGTATTCGTATTAAGCGTTATGACTCCCTCAAGCGTGTGTTTTTTTAGTATTCTAGCCTTAAGGTTTTGCTCATCCTTAGTTTTCCCTGTAAAAGTTGATTGCGGTACAATCACAGCAACTTTAGCTCCTTCTACTAAACTTTCTAATAAATGATTTACAAAATTTATTTCATATAACTCAGGGTTTTGTTTAGAACCTTGAGAATATGGAGGATTCATCATTCCTACTGTACAACCTTTAAGCTGTATCTTATTCGGATTTTGTGCTAAAAAATCTTGATTTTCTAAATTGCTCTTTCCATCACCACGCAAAATCATATTTGTTGTCGCTATCGTAAACATATAATCTTGAAGTTCAATACCAAACAGTCTGTTTTTTTTAATCTCCATTTGTTCAGCTTCATCTTCCGTCTTTGACAGCATCTGATGCATAGCAGCAATAAGAAAACCAGCAGTACCACAACAAGGGTCTAAAACCTTATCTGTTGGCTGTATATCAAGTAATTCGCAGAACAAATCTGTAATATGTCTTGGGGTTAAGATAATACCTAAGCTCTGTCCATCTCCACCTGAATAGGACATAAACTCGCCATAAAATCTGCCGATATAATCTTCGGTCGATGAACTATACTTTATATTTGTGAAGATATTGTTATATAGAACTTCTGTGAAATACCTAAGAGGTGTTTTCCCCAGATTGGTATTTTTCTCATTAATTTTATTATTATCTTTTATGATATTGAATTGATTGAGTAGTTTATCTCTTTTTACCTCAGGACTGACATTAGCTCTTCTCAAATTATCCTCTATTGCCTTATATATTTTTGATCCATCAGTCCTTATTTTATCGCCAACCAAATCAGATATATCGAAGTTTTTATGTTCTATTTCGGATAAGGCAAGTAAAATCCCCGAAACAATCAAAGGCTTATTCTTATCTTCCAAATTTCCATAATTTCTTAAATCCTCATGAAGAGAACGGGCAACTTTTAATAGTTCTTCCGTTTTTAGCTCATCATTGGTCTTAACTTCTAAAATCTCTCTTTTATAATACTCATTAATATTCTCAGCACTGAAAGATATAAGAGTTTCAACATCATCAAGTTCCTTATATCCACCTCTCTCATCAATAAACAAAGGCGATATCCTGTGATTTTTCTCATTGCCGCTTACACCGATTGCGATTATCTTTTTATAGGTCGTATTCTTTGCTAAATGTTTTCCATAGAACAAAGCCCCGTTCACAGCATAATCTGTAATAGACTTAACATCTTCAGAAACAAGCTCGTTCTCGTTTCTATTTATATGTTTATTCAAACTTGCTTTATCTTCAATTACGACAAGAAAATCATTTATTACACCAACATATTCAGGAAATCCCACATTCCCTGTCCCCTTTTTGGATGCAGTTGCTAAAGCTTCATTTATTTCTTTTATATTGCTTCCTTGTGCAGAAAAATTATTTTGCACGCCAATTTCTTTAAGCATGTCATATACCCAAAGATCCGTCATAGCTTCTTTTTTCGCCATACTTTACCTCACTTTATTTACCAGACTCATAACTAAGTCTTTGTCTTCTATCTTCGTAATACCAAAACTCTTTTTACCAGCATCTTTTATGGACGCCCCTATGTGATAAACTTCTGTTTTATCTAAAATCAGAAATCTATCATGAAAATCTGTAGCAGTCTTAAGCGACAGTTTGGGATATTGAGCATTGAATTTCGTTATATCTTTCGTTGACAAGCTGCCTTTGCCTGCTGTAACAATTACAACATCCACGCCCTGACTTTTCTTACACAGAATATTCAAAGTATTTACATCTACATAGTTGTCAATTAGAATTATTTTCTTCTTTGCCTTCCTAATAAGTCCAACGATGAAGCTGAATGCATCATATATTTGCCCGTTGAAAAAGATATTTTGCTTGACCTCAGTATTAGCCCCTATGTAATTAAATACTTCCTCAAACTTCCTATCTGTTTCTAATTGCTTTATCTCAATTCTATCCAACCTTGAAAACAACTCTTGATTGGAAAGCAAAAATCTTCTCATCTCCACAAAGCTGTTCATGATTTTAACACTTACTTCTACAGCGATGTCGCTTTTAAGTACAGCGGAAAGCATGGCAATCCCTTGTTCTGTAAAAACATATGGCATATATCTTCTGCCACCATAATTATTATTTGAACTTGAGCTTCCATTTTGGAATCTCAAGTTTTTATACTCATGTTCTGTTAATTGAAAGCAAAAATGTTCGGGAAATCTTGATAAATTTCTTTTAACTGCTTTATTTAAATTACCGGTAGTAACTTGATATAACTTTGCAAGATCACTATCCACCATTACCTGCTGATCTTTAAATGTATAAATCATATTTTTTATATCTTTACTATCAACAATAACGTGATTTTTATCTTCTGCCATAAATATCTCCATCTTTTTCCTTGAACCAGTCACAATTTGTGACCTCAAGCTTGTTCTTTTAATTTGAAGTTTTATTTTGTCATCTCAAAATTCATTTATTTCTCTTTCTCTATAATCGAAACCATATCTCCAAAATCTACATTGAGTTCCATACCTATACGATACAAAACATCCATACTTACAAACTCTCCTCTTCCCATTTTAGATACAGTTGCAGGAGATAATTTGCAGGCTTGTGCCAGCTCTTTTTTATTCATATTCTTATCTATCAGAATCTTCCACAATCCATTATAACTGACTTTCATATATTCACCTCTCATTTATAAGTTTATGAAGTTATTTTGTGAGTATTATAGCATTCTCTATAAAATATCTCCAAAACGAAATATCTATCAAGGTAATTTCCTTTCTTAGATAAACTAAAAACCGTAACTTTTCGCTACGGTTTCATTAGTTTATCTATTCCTTTATTAAAATACGGGAAAACTTTCAAAGGAAAGCGCTCTTACTCCCACTCAATCGTGCTCGGCGGTTTGGATGTGATATCGTAGACCACTCTGTTCACGCCTTTGACTTCATTGCAGATCCTTCTGCTCATTTCGTCAAGGACTTCCCAGGGGAAACGGAAGTAGTCGGCGGTCATTCCGTCGGAACTGGTTACGGCTCTGATGCCTACGGTGTAATCGTACGTTCTTTCATCGCCCATGACGCCTACGCTGCGGATTGCGGCGGGGAGTATGGCAAAGGACTGCCAGATTTCGTTATAGAGTCCTCTTTCTTTGATGACTTCTCTGACGATGGTATCCGCTTTACGGAGGATCTCCAATTTTTCCGGGGTAATTTCACCGATGATACGGATTGCCAATCCCGGTCCAGGGAAGGGCTGGCGGTTGATGACGTCTTCGGGGAGTCCCAGTTCGCGTCCTAGCTGGCGGACTTCGTCTTTGAAAAGCTCGCGGAGCGGTTCAATAAGTTCAAATTTCATATCTTTTGGAAGACCGCCTACATTGTGGTGGGATTTGATTGTTGCCGCCGTAGCGGTGCCGCTTTCCACCACATCGGGATAGAGCGTGCCCTGGACAAGGAATTTCACATCTTCCAATTTGTTGGCTTCTTCCTGGAAGGTATGAATAAATTCAGCGCCGATGGTTTTACGTTTCTTTTCAGGTTCTGTCACGCCTTTCAGAAGAGAAAGGAAATGCTGAGACGCATCTTTATGAATCAGTTTGATATTGAATTTGTTCGTAAATGTATCTACCACCTGTTCCGCTTCGCCCTGACGGAGGAATCCGTGATCTACAAATACGCAGGTCAGTTTATCCCCCACCGCCCTATGAACAAGGACAGCGGCAACAGAAGAGTCCACACCGCCGGAAAGAGCGCAGAGGACATTATGGTCGCCTACTTGCTGCCGGATATTGGCAACAGCGATGTCGATATAATTTTCCATAGACCAGCCGCCTTCACATTCGCAAATGTGGAAAAGGAAATTCTTCAGCATCTGTGTACCTTCAGTGGTATGGACGACTTCCGGATGAAACTGGACGGCATAGAACCGCCTTGCTTCATCAGCCATCGCCGCGGTGGGCGTCAGTTCCGTATGTCCGATCAGTCCAAAACCGGCAGGCATATCGGTGACCGCATCGCCGTGGCTCATCCATACAGCAGTCTTTTCTGAAATGTTTTCAAAAAGCGGACAGCTTCCGTTCTTGTAAAATTCCGTATGGCCGTATTCATGTTTTTCCGGACTGGCAACCGTGCCGCCAAGGTCTTTTGCTATAAGCTGCATACCGTAGCAGATTCCCAGAATCGGTACGCCTGCCTTGAATACGCCTTCATCCAGCTGTGGGGCATTTTCCATATTTACACTGGCAGGGCCTCCGGAAAAGATAATGCCTTTCGGGTTGTGGGAAAGAATTTCTTCCGCCGGCTTATTGTACGGCAGAATTTCACAATATACGCCGCATTCGCGCACTCTTCTGGCAATCAGCTGCGCATACTGCCCGCCGAAGTCGATGATGATAACAGTCTCCTGGTGTTTCATTCCATTCCTCCTGTCGGAATTGATTCAAAATCTATGTGGCAAATTCCAAATTATTCGCCATATTATACCATAAAAAGCGCTCTCCTTTACAGCATTTCCCGTAAAAAGGAAGGAATATCCCCTCCATCAAAAAAGCCGTCATACCCATTTCGTGTATACGGCTTTCGTTTTTATTCAGCCTCCAGGAGAGGCAGTTCTTCAAGAAATACGATATCGTCACGTTTCGCTGCATCGCCTTCGGCAAGAATGGCAGCCTGGCAGCAGACTTGGGCGCCCGCTTTTTCCGCCAGTTCTTTCAAGGCTTTCATAGATCCGCCGGTACTGATGACATCGTCCACAAGAAGGACTTTCTTCCCGCGGATCAGCGCCACATCAGAGGCAGACAGATACAGCTTCTGTTTCCCCATCGTAGTAATGGACTCGTCTTCTACACAGATAGGATCATCCATATACGCCTTGACCGACTTTCTCGCCACCAGGTACGTCTTCTGCCCCAGATTTCTTGCCAGTTCGGCAGCAAGAGGAATCCCTTTTGTCTCCGCCGTCATGACGTATTCGCAATCTTTCGGCACTTTTGCCGCCAAATCGCGGGCCGTGTTTTCCACAATTTCCACATCGCCCAAAATGACAAATCCCGCAATCGCTACCTTGTCTGAAATATTCAGTACGGGAAGATGTCTCGTGCAGCCTGATACATGAAGTTCGTAATATCTCTTAGCCATGGTACGCCTTTCGAAAAAAATACATCCTCCGCGCAGCCGTCAGATTTTGCGGGGAGGATTTATGCTTCCGGAAAATACTCCGTAGTGATTATACTATTTTCATTGGAAAAGAGCCAACTATTACAGAGATCTTATGTTACGTCGCTCTTCGAAATGATTTCCACCACCGGATGGGAGACGATGGAAATTTCGACCTGCTCGGTGATTTCCCCCTCTTCATTCTTCTGTGCATCTTCTTCCCTCTGTACGTTTCCTTTGACTTTCACTGCCGTCAGTTCCGTTTTTTCCTTTTCAGGAGAAACGGTCATCGGCAACTCGGCAGACGTTTCTTCCTTTCTCGATCCATTTTTCTCTGCATCTGCCTCCGTCTCTTCCATCTCTGCCTTTACCGGCATTTCTATCGATACGTTCTTTTTTACAGGATTTACTTCAGGTATCATGTCAGGCGATTTTATTTCCACCACTTTATCAGGCTCGGCTCGTTCCAGTTCCGGCATTTCCATGTCCGGCAATTTCACACTTTTCACAGATTTATTATTTTCCTGATTCTTTTCTTCCGTTTCCCTTTGCAGCTTTTCATATTCTTCCTGCCGCGCCGTTTCCGCCGCCTTTATTTTTCTTTCCCATAGTGCTGTAATTTGTCCCATGTACTTATCACGGCACTCTTCTTTTCCTATTTCTTCCCGAATCAGACGCACCGCTTCATTTTCCACCCGCGCAGCTCCTTCATTCACAGCATGCCAGCCGTCTTCCATGGCAATCCATGCGCCGCCGTCTTCCGTCATGCGGAAATGGGCGGTAGATACAGTCGACACTCCTTTCTCCAACTTGAAGAAATTCACTTTTACAGCCAGGCCGTTTTTAAATAAATCTTCCACACTGATAGAAGTGAGATCCATAAACACGCCTGTATTCCCATCATTATCTATACCGCCGGTATTCAAAATCATCGGAATATTCGTATCTCCATGCAGATAAATCTCTTCCGCCGCCATGCTGCCGGACCACATCAAAAGTGCCATTAGTCCCAAAACAGCTGTCCTTACTTTTCTTCTTTTCATAGCCGCTCTCCGAAAATACAAATCCATTGCATGTTTTTCGTCTTGTGTTTATTTTAACAAATCTACGAGAATGAAAACAACTTTTCTATTTTTTAGTCTTTGAATTGTCAAGTCAATAAAAAAGAGTCCTCCTCAAAAGAAAGACTCTCCTCGCCCGTCATACGCCAAGTTCGTCAAGCAGCTCTTCCGTCGCTTCCAAAGCTTCCCTTATTTCTCCACGCAGATCCGCTTCATCAGTAAGAAAACGGACTTCGGAAAGCACGCTGATAAGGTGTGCCACCTGCGTTGTTCTGCCTATAATAATCTTCTGCGACTCCGAATAATTCTTCCAGTCATTCCCGCTCTCACTTCGGATATCGCGGATATCCTTGATTCCATCTGTCAGATAATCTGACAAATCAAGAAGGGCATCCTGTGCCTGGCGGGCTTCTCGTCTTACATCCTGCATACGGCAGCACAGCTTCTTTACCTGCTGCTGGAATTTCTGCAGCCGCCCGCTCATTTCTTTCAATGCATCCACATCACCTTCACTTTCAGAAGGAAGCACATCCAGTTCCGGAACCACAGCATACTGGTCTATGACGCCCGCACCAAAACCGATGGCATCCATACCGCCGGACAGATTCATCAGTCCCATCGCTTTGGATGACAGCGCTTCCAGTTCCCTCCAGTTTCTCCGTTCCTTATTAAAATGCTCCAATCCGGTCAGTGTGTCGCAGTCATGAAAATCAATATTTTTAATTTCAGAAAATTCTTTGGTAAATTTTTTCATATCCCCTGCCATGAGAGTGATCCGGACACGGTCCAGTTCTCCCAATTCATCTTCCGCACGTACTTTTGCACGGTATATCCTTTTTGCCGCCCGCTTTTTCGCACGCTCAATCTCTTCATTAATGCTTTGCGGATGTCCGCCTTTACCGCTGATCGTATTGGAAATCATGCGCAGTATAAATGCAATAGACATATTGCCTCCCTGTTTATAAAAACAACTACATGCATAAAGTATAGCATACTTATAGAAAAGAATTTATGCAAAACTGTATTTCCCCATAATAAAACTGACCTCCTCAAATCAGTTTTTATCTAACTTTTGGTGGTCAGTTCGTCAGGCAATCTTAATTATCATGCATCACGTTTCAGGAGTTCATCCTGTGCTTTTTTTATCGCGCTGCGGCTCTGTTTATCCACATGTCCCGCGCCATCCATCAGATTCCGGAAAAGAAGCGTAATAAGCTGGGCTACCTGTATCGCTCTTCCGATCTGCATCTTCTGCGCCAAAGTATAAAGTTTCCAGTCACCGCCGGACTGCATCTGGATCCGCTCCAGGCTGTCTACGCCATCAGCAAAGTAATCAGCGAGATCATTCAGCGCGTCCCCTCTTTCACGGGCACACTCGGTAATATCCAGCAAGCGGGAACAAACTTCACGGACAGAATCCTGAAAGGCATGCAGCTTTTTAATCATCTGCAGGCAATATTCTTTATCACCCGCATTGAACTTCCTATTATCAATTTCAATGGGTGCCACATCCGTATATGTTTCCAACACGCCAAATCCGAGAGACATGGGCGTGTACGCCGTAGAGCTGACCGTCGACATATGCTCTATCTTCTTGGCCATTTCCATGACTTCATGAATCCGGTTTCCATCTTCCAGAAAATCTTCAATGCCAATCAGCCCCCTGCAGTCCTCCAGGTTCAAATTGCGGATTTTACCGAGAGACTTGGTAAAACGCCTCATATTGTCATTGGCCGCCGCCACTTTTGCCTTATCCATCTCCCCAAGCTCATACTGCGCCCGTTCCCGAAGCCGGGCAACACGTCTCCTTGAGCGGCGCACTGCTTTCTGCAATTCTCCGTTCATATCAGGAATTACGCCATACTTCTCTCCATCGCCTTTTGCCACAGCTTCCAGAATCTGAAATATATACGTGATGGTCATCTGACATCTCCCTCTGCCGTTCTCCGGCAACGATTATTTTTAATATTATACCATGTTTTAAAGGACAAAAACGTCCGCTCATCTATGATTTCAGGCAAAACCCATAATAAAATTTATATATAATATCTTACTTGAGAAGTTTATACACCTCTTTGGAATACCTTTTATTTCAGCCCAAGGGTTTATTCCGATACAGCGGGTACCTTTACCCTTTTTATTATTTAGACAGCACGATAATGAAGCTGGCAGCAAAAAGGAATTACAGCCCAGGATTTGCAGGATACCGCAATTTTACCTGTCCCGGAAAAGAACCTCTGATCAGATTCCTTTTTATTTTAATTATTGAATAATGAAAACAAAAAACAGGATACCCATAAAAATATCCTGCCTCATAATTCATGGCGGAGCGGGGGGGATTCGAACCCCCGCACGGGAGACCCGTCTAACGATTTAGCAAACCGTCCTCTTCAGCCACTTGAGTACCGCTCCGCATAACTGACTTATGTAGAATACACTATCATATACTAAATTGTCAAGCTGTTATTACCTTTTACAGCATCGAGGAACGGAGCTCTTCGCCGCTCTTTTCGCTAAGGTATGCCGGCGGTATATCAAACACCGTTTTACATCCTGTCTGTCCTTCTCTGGCCATACGCGCGGCAGCTCTCGCATAAGCTGCCATGACATGCGTAGTGAATTCCGGATTCGAATCCAATTTCAGACTGAATTCAATGATATGCTTATGTTCTTTCTCTTTCCCCGTATTTCCACTGCGGAAAACAAAACCGCCATGCGCCAGCCCCTGATGGTTCCTATCAAATTCTTCTTCCGAAATGAAATGAACCACGGTATGATAGTCGGCGAAATAGTTCGGCATCGTCTTAATTTGTTTTTCCACATATGCCGCGTCAGCGCCATCTTCCAAAACGACGAAACATTCACGGATATGTTTCTCTCTTGTGGTAAGCTCCGGATTTTCCCCGTTCCTTACGGCACGCATGGCGCTTTCCACGGGGCAGGTATACTGCTTGGCGTTCTTCACGCCTTTAATGCGGCGGATGGCATCGGAATGCCCCTGAGAAACGCCTTTCCCCCAGAAAGTGTAATCTTTCCCGTTGGGAAGAATCACATTCCCATAAAGCCGAGAGAGAGAAAAGAGTCCCGGATCCCAGCCGACGGAAATAATGGCAATCTTTCCATTTTCTTTTGCAGACCGATCGACAGCGGCAAAATGGGCGGGCACTTTAGCATGGGTATCAAACGTATCTACCACGTTGAACATTTTCGCATAGAACGGTGTCTGCTGCGGCAGATCGGTAGCGCTTCCCCCGCAGAGGAGAAGTACGTCAATCTTATCTTTCCATGCTTCTATTTCTGAGGCGGAAATGACCGGCACATTTTCAGAAAGAATCTTTACCTGCGAAGGATCCCGTCTTGTAAAGACCGCTGCCAGTTCCATATCCGGATTATCCCGGAGCGCCGTTTCTACACCGCGCCCTATATTTCCATACCCTAAAATTCCAATCTTTATATTCATACTGTTTCTCCTTTCATCCTGCTGCGTTTACGTATCTTAAATCATACGCTTAATTTACCACTTTTTATGCATGATGGAAAGTAATGATTTTTCATTTTATATTGAGTTTTTGGATAAAAAAAGACTGCCATGAACAGCAGATGATTCCGGCAGGAAATATCTATTCTTCCTTTTCTGTTTTTTCAAAACGGTATTTTTGTTTCGCATCAGGATATTTCACCCGGTCCACTTCGCTTATGAACATATCCAGCGGTCGGAGATAGTCTTCGTGCGTACCGTAAAGCGCTTTATAAACCACATACATTTCCCCCGTTTCCGTATGACGAGCTGCGGCAATAATAAGATAAAAGTTCCCTTTAAAGTGCCTCCACACTTCTCCTGCCTTCGGCATTTCTCTTTCCATGGATTCCCCTCTAATGTTCTTTTGTAATTTCATAGCGCTTTCCATCAGTGGTAAGAGTAATCGTCCCCTGCCTGTCCGTCCGATAAACATCTATCCCCCATTTTTCCAACCGCTTCATTGTCTGCCTTGAGGGATGCCCGTAATTATTACCGGCGCCGCAGGAAATAAAAACCGCTTTCGGTGAAACGGCATGGAGAAATTCTTCCGTAGAAGACGTCTTGCTTCCGTGATGTCCCGCTTTGAGGACAATACTCTTTACGTCAGCGCCGCTTTTCAAAATGGATGCTTCCTCTTCCGCTTCCGCATCTCCTGTAAAAAGCATCGTGAAATTACCATATTTCAGCAGCCCCACGATACTTTCATTATTCTGACGCGAATTTTCTCCGCGGGCATTGCTTTTTTCCAAAGGTCCTACAACTGTAAAAGGAACGCCATCCAGCAATTGTATTTTTTCACCGCCCCGCAGTGTCCTGCGGGGAATTTTCCTTTTATCCAGTATCTTTCGATACGTTTTGTACGTGGAAAGGGAAGTAGGCACCCCATTATCATAAACCTGCCTTATTTCCGCATTGGCAAAAACGGAAAACATACCGCCTATATGATCTCCATGGGGATGCGTGATAATAACGGTATCCACCTTTTTCACGCCGTACTTCCTGAGATACTCCGCCATCCGAGGACGATGCTCCACATCTCCCGTATCAATAAGCGCAAACTTTCCATTTCTTTCAATAAGGATAGCGTCTCCCTGTCCGATATCAAGCATGCGGATAATCAGAGGCGCATCGGCTGCTGTTCTACTCCCGCTGCAAAAGACATCAAACCCGCAGCCTGTCCCTGCAAAGACACAAAGGCTGATAAGGAGACAAAGGAAATACTTTATAAAGCGCTTCATCCTTCAATAACCTTTTTACGCGCCAAAGGAATCATGCGAGCCACATCGCTTGCCGTATACCCCACCGGCATCTTTTCGGCAAGCAGGTCTCCCGCCAGTCCGTGAAGGTATACGCCTGCCACAGCAGCCTCTTCGGCAGAAAGTCCCTGTCCGATAAAGGCGGCAATGATGCCGGTCAGAGTATCTCCCATACCGCCTGCAGCCATGCCCGGATTCCCCGTGGAATTCACCCATGCCCTGCCGTCCGGTACGGCAATAACCGTAGGCGCTCCTTTCAGCACAAGCACCACATGGTTTTCCCTGGCATACCGGATCGCTTCATCGATCCTGCCGGCTTCCACATCTTTTACGGTAAGTCCGGTAAGGAAAGCAAATTCTCCCACGTGGGGCGTCAGAACCACATCAGCAGGGCAGTTTCTCAGATTGATTTTTTGATGGCCGACAGCAAAGAGCGCGTCCGCATCCACAACCATGGTCTTACGGCAGTGCTCCAGCATATCCGCCACAAAGGTCTGCGTTCTTTCGTTCCGCCCCAGACCCGGTCCCAACGCGACAACGTCATACATCCCGGTCTGCTTCACTGCCTTATCTGACATATCCTCGGTAAAGCAAGGGGCATCCCCGCAGGAAGAAACCATCACTTCCGGAATTTTCCCTGCCAGCTGGAAAGCAGCATTCCCTACGGAAGCAAGGGCAATCTTTCCTCCGCCACCGTAAAGCGCCCCCTGTGCTGTCAGCAGACCCGCGCCCGCCATCCCTTCCGAACCAGCAAAAATGCCTATAAATCCATTTGTTCCCTTATGGGCGGCAAAACTCCGCACAGGAAGAAATTCATAAATATCTTTTTCTTCCACCAGCTTTACAGAAAAATGTTCCCTGGCGCCGTTTGGGATGCCGATGGGTGAATACAAGACGGTTCCTGCATATCCATTTCCCGGATAAAGGACATGCCCCCGCTTTACGGAGCCTAACGCCACCGTGTAATCGGCATTCACCACCGCCCCCGCCGCACAGCCGCTGTCAGAAAACATGCCGCTGGGAACATCCACGGAAACAATAACCGCTTCCGAATCATTCATGGCAGTAATAAGCTCCGCCGTGCTTCCTTTCACATGATGTTTCAGACCTGTGCCGATGAGCGCGTCTACAATAATATCCGCACCTGCCAGATATTCCTTTGCGTCATCCGCGCCTGCAACGGAAATCACGGGAATTCCCATTTTAGCCGCTATATTTTTATACAATAAAGAATTCTCTCCCATATGGGATGCATCCCCCATGACAAGAACCGCCACATCAGCACCTTCGGAAAGAGCGTACCGTGCCGTGACGAATCCGTCACCCCCGTTATTTCCGCTGCCGCAGACGATGACCACCCGCGCGTCTTCCCAGGATATTTTTTCTTTCATAAGCTGCACCACGGAAGCGCCGGCGTTTTCCATAAGCACCGACTCCGGCAGCCCATATTCCGTCATGGCGCGTTGATCCAAAAGTCTTGATTCCTCAGATGTTGTCAGTATCATGATTTTGCCTCCATCACAACAACAGCAATAGACATACCGTCTTCATGGGAAATGGAAACGGACATATCCGTGATTCCCAATTTCTCCGCCCGCTTTTCAAAATTCCCCTGCAAGTGGAGAACAGGCGCCCCCCACTTTGTCCATGACAGGTACGCATCGCCAAAACCTGAACCGAGGATGCCTATCCCCAGTGCTTTCCCTGCCGCTTCCCTTGCCGCCCAGAGCGCCGCGTAAGAATAAGCCTTATTTTTTCCTTTTGACTCACAGTGCGCCCGTTCTTCCTCCGTAAACATTTTTTCAAGGCGGGACGGAAATTTTTCACAAATCCGTTCCCAGCGTGCCGCTTTCACCATATCTACACCGACATACATAGGCTGCTCCTTTTCCTTTGCTCTTTCCATAAACCGATCTGAAGGAAATATGTTTATTCCGGCATTTCCTTTATTTTAACGAATAGCCTGCTTTTACACAAACCGACGGCATTATAAAAGATTTCTTGCCACAGAAAGCGAAACATGGTAAAATAACACGGTATGAATGACACAGACGGGAGGTGAAACAATTGCCGCAAATAAAATCCAACATAAAGACCATGAAAACTGACGCAAAGAAGAGAGCTGCTCACGCTGCTACCCGTTCCCGGATTCATGGTGCTGTCAAGAAAGCTGTAGCTGCTGCCACAACTGACCAGAAGGACATCGCCCTTCGCGAAGCGCAGAGCGTTATTGATTCTGCTGCACAGAAAGGCGTTATCCATAAAAATGCTGCCGCTCGTAAAAAATCCCGTCTGAATGCAAGCGTCAATGCCGCCATTGCTGCTGATGGCGCAGGAAAGTAATAATCTATAATCTGACGGAAAAGGCGAAGACTGATGTCTTCGCCTCTGGGGCTTCATAATTATTCTGGTACAACCACGTCTTACGGCTATAACGATAAAGAGTTTATTAGTATAGTTAGCGGTAGTGTAATAATTTTTGATCAACATAACAGATGGTATACATCGATTGAAAACATAGGCAGTTTGACAGATTTTCGAAATCAGATTAAAAATCATCGTACAGATTCTATAATTGTGATATTTGCAGTTTAGGATGATGTTTCCAATAAGGATAGAAGGCGGATATTGGAAAGGCAATAAGCATCATATTCCATTTATATGTTCGGGATTACGATGGTAACCAAGTAGTCGATAATGGATTGACTACTGCTGAGGGGAAAAATTCATCACATTATCAGAAGCATCTGTTTAAACAAGAAAATGTTGACTTGGCACATCTTTTCATGTTTGAGACTATTCCGTATTTCAAGAGTCATAAGGTTGAATTCTCTTAAAAGAAACCTATAATAAAGATTTCTTGAAAGTAGATATTCAAACGAGGCTTTGGGTAAATAATGTAAAGAAATTGGCAGGTTTTGACTAGAATAATTGGTAATTTTGTCACTAACCTTTTAATGGGTTGATTTCGGTAAAATAGTTTACTACAAAAGATTAAATTATTTCTCAAAAATCTTGACTCAAAGGAGTACATGTATGTATAACAGCTTATACACAACTATCGTAGTAATTTGTGTCATATTTGGCCTTCTAAAAGCGTTGATAGATATTTTTTTAGAGACTATTTCCTTAAGCTGGATGCCTAGTGGCATTAACCTGATAATGAACCATAGATTGTTTGATGGAAATCTCCATGTTGATACAATTATTCCCATAGTTGGAACATTATTGGACTATTTAGCGGCTATGCTCATCAACATCGTTGATGCTATGCTGTATCCAATAGCCCTGATTCCTGGATTAAGAAAAATTTTACTTATAGTATATACTTCTCCTGATTGGGACTTGTTTAATCCAGTCAGTGAAGCTTGGTTTTCATTCTATCCTATTTTTCAACATCGTAGTTTTTTTACACATTCTGTTCTAAATCCAGTGTTTCTGTTGTATCTTGTTGCTTTTATTGTAATAGTGAGATTGGTTGCGAAACTGATTCATAACGGGGGTGTGCAAATCGTATGTTTTTACGTATTTACTGCAATTGGATTGTCTTTCCCCTGCCATTTACTTGCTGATTCTATGCCACAAGGATGGAGTGGCACAGCCTTTATAAGTTTTAAAATAATGGGAGTTGGCTTTAACGCAGGACAAGCATTGACTGGGTTATGGCTTTATATCAATGCTCTCGTTGCATTATTCATAATAGGTTGTATAGTGATGCGCACTCTTGGTACTGAAGAATAAACAGAAAGAAACTCACTAGCACTTAGCCATAGGCTTCAATCTAAAGAAATTACACAACAGATTACAAACTGGTCACGGCCGTGCCAGTAACAACACTTTATTCAGTACAAAAGAGATTGCCTATAAACAGATGAAAATTTATATCTTTTTAGGCTTATTAAAATATGTCTAAAACCAAAATCACAAACCACTCGTAAAACGGGTGGTTTGTCGTAGGGCTATAAGCTCTTATCACTATGACCAGCGTCTCAAGGCGCTGGCTTTCACTTTGTTTAAGCGCCACTTTGTCCTTCTTACTCCCTGCTACCCCTTAAAGGGGTAATCCTTACGATTTAAATGGATTCTCATATTCCTTTATACTCAATTTATCTTTTAGGTTAGTTGTAAAATGAAATCGGACAAAAGAGGGTTACAGGACAAAATGAGTTGGTCTTTAATCCCAAAGATAAATTGGATATGAGTTGGATGTATGAAGCTCACTCCATACAATAGCATCTCCCCATGTAGGGATTGAATCCTCTAATTTGGCTCGTTCATTCATCGCTTTATACAGTTTAGAAATGCTTCTATCCGTGGGCATTACTTTTAAGATTTCAGATGCAGAAAGCGGTTTCGGTGTGTGGAAGTAACACCACCAGAAAACCGCTTTTATGCGTCTTTCAATGGACATCCCACGATGGTTTCTAAGCATCGTTCTTAATTGTGCATTTACTCCGCCTTCTATACGGTTATTTGTGGATGGTAGTT
>ENA-ORTQ01000403-ORTQ01000403.1-human-gut-metagenome-genome-assembly--contig:-NODE-403-length-56287-cov-27.419174_pt1 | contig 56287 bp, 98 predicted proteins | sample MGYA00241912_ERZ509188 | MGnify/ENA primary metagenome ERZ509188 (study PRJEB26280, sample SAMEA2338849) | human gut metagenome | biome: human gut; feature: human-associated habitat; material: faeces...
GCAAGCGTTCAGCTTCTGCCTTGGCTTCTGCTTCCTGCTCTTCGGTGGTTTGCTTTGCTCTTAAAGCCTTGGTAAGCTCTCCTTTTTCCTTTAAAGCCTTATCAAGTGCCTGCTTTTCCTTGGCTCTGTCCGCCTTTTCTGTGGCAAGCTGTGCCATAAGCTCTTCAACTGTCGGTGTATCTTGCTTACCTTCGGTCGGCTGTGTGCCTGTTGGGTTTTCGGTTCCTGTTGATTTGGTTTCATCTGCCATATTTTTGTTACCTCACTTTTCTGTGTTTTCTTGACTTCTCTGTCTCTCTGTGTTTTACCCACTTCTCTGTGCATATAAAAAAGCTACCAAGATAAACTTGATAGCTCTTATTAACTAAAAATATTTATTTGTTTGCCCTATTCTTATCAATCAAAGGGCTGTTGCTGACTTGGTCTGACAAGTCTTGCATTGTGCGGTCACTGTTGACTGCATCATCCTTGATGTTACTCTTTTGTATTTTTTCAACTGTATCTTTGCTTGCCTCCCAAACTTCGTTAGGGTCGTCAAATACAGGAATCGCATTGATTACTTTACCGCCATTAAAGCCTGTCTTGACAAGTGTGGCTATGCTATTGACTTTAGTCGAAAGTTCATATAACTTCTGCCTCTTTATGTTTATCTCAACATCGCTCAGGCTTATTTGCCTTAATGGGCTGTCTTGCGGAACATAAGGGCTATGCTTAATAGCCGCAAGGACAACCTCTAATTCGTCTATTTTGCAGCTCTCGGTTATCATTTGCTGCTTAGATGCCGCAGCCTCAGCATGGTCCCAACCCGATGCGTTATTTGCCGCAACGCCAGTTATGTTAGATGCGTTGCTGTTTGTTAGCGGAACATTACACTTTTCCAGTATCTTATCTCTTCGATACTGAATATTATTAAGCATTCCGGCATAATCATAATTGATAACGAGTGGTTCAACCTGTGGAGTTTTGCCGCTCGGTGTTGTATAGGTCTGTAACCATTCGCCGGACTTTGGCTTTCTAACAGTCTCTTCAACAGTCTGTGTGCCGTCCTCGTTGTCTGTTACCTTACGCTCTGTTGGAAACTCAACATCGTTTGTGTGCCATACAGCTTGTGTATTCTGCTCGACATCGTTTGTAAAATCAGATATAAGCAAATTGAGATTATCCATTTCCGATAACTGATGTTCCCACACACCCATGCGGTCATAAGAGCGAAAATATTCAACTATCGGAATAACTCTTAGTGGATTTATCTCACCACTTCTCTGACGATGCCTCCATGCTTCTTTCTTGGTGTAATCTCCGTTTGCAATCTCTTGGAGATTGACAACCTCAAATCGGTATTTTTTTGTAATACAAGTAAAATATGTATTGCCTGTCTTAACGCTGTGCCTGTAAGTAACCCCCATCATTGTACGCTTATCCGGGTAGTAACTTGACTTGACAACAAATGATGTTCGCGGGTCTAACACATCAAGCTCAAAAAAGCTTTTTCCCGGTTCCCAATCCATGTTTACATCAATAAGCACATTGCATACAGCACCTATCTCAACATATCTTCCAATCTCTTGTGTCTTAGCCTTGATTTTGGCAAGCTCGTATTGCTTATTAAGCTCCGATATGCCTTTAGCTACAACTTCGTTAATATCGTCACCGTTCTGAACTAAACTTATCGGGTTGCCCCACGCATAAGAAGTCCAGAAATTAGAGACTTGATGAGCCACATTATCAGAGCACTCGCAATCAATGTCGGGTCTGTAAGTTTTTTTATGCTTTCGTATAATTGGTTGTTCTCCACCGTCATAATTGAGCAAGAACTGTATTCTGTTTGCGTTTTGGGCGTGTGCTGTGTAGACATTGCGCAACACATCTAAAACATTCTCGTATGTAATTTCCGGCTCTTCCGTAAATAAAATATTGCGTCCTGTCTGCATATTGCTTTCTCCTAAAGATATGTCATGCCGCTTGCTGTTTTCCTTGGAGCCCATGGCTTTATGTCCGTAATGCCTGTATTTGTGTAATACACAACCTTTTTGTGGCACTTACGGCAACCGACTATTATATTCCCTGAATATTTTCCGTCCCACTCCGCAACCCGGCGGTGGCATTGTGGACAGTATATTTTCTTTTTATCGTTTCCCATAATTTCCTTTCACGCAAAAAAGCACCGCCATTAAGACGATGCTTTTCCTAAGAGGAGTGAATATTAAGCTCTTGAACGAACTTTTTTCAAGTATAACTATAACATATCGTCAAGCGGACATATCGGACAACTTTAGTTGCTTTTCAGAAACCTCTCGCATGCTTTCCTCACGCTGTCCTCTGTATTGCCACCGCCGATATGGTCCGCAACCTTATTCCATGACATATTTTCGAGGTACCTGAGATTTATTATCCTTCTCATGCGGCTATCAGGTATGCTTGCAATAAACTGTTCGACTTCGTTTGTCTTTGTAAGCAAATCATCTTCAAGCAGTTGTAAAGTGGTTTTCCTTGAATAAAGCAAAGTCTTTTTGCGACTATATTCAGGATACGGAATGCCCTCGATTCGGAAATGTTGCGTTCCACCAAATCCACCAGCGACACTGTCAACAACTTTCTCTCCGTCCTCTATCCTCTGAATATCTGCTTCTAATCGGTCAATTTTGGCTCTTACTTCCCTGATTTCATCTTTAATGTCAATGTATTGCGATAAGATACTTTTTGTCGTCATTGTGTCACCTCCTAAATAGGGCTTGATATAATAGAAGCTGGTCTCACCACGCCGCACCGCATTTCATTCTCGAACAATGCTATACTGTCGGGTGCGTCATCATGCTTTACTTTTCCGCTTCTTGTCATTGTTGTAAGTTCCTTCATAAACTTGTAGTACTGACACTGCCTGTCCATTTTCCTGAAATCCCTAAAATAGTAATCGCGAATAACATTGTCCCTTGCATTCTCCATTCGTGTTATCTTATTTGAGCAGTTAAACTTGAACCTCGCACTGCATCTACCACCTTGCGACTTTACAATCTCCATTACATCACGTCCGAAATACTCTCCGGCACTGTTACTCTCAAATGTAACGGTCTTAACATTGTGCCTAATCAACATGTTGGCACATTCCGGCTTGGTAAACTGTGTTCCGGCATTATCGAATACAACATCTACTATGTAAACCTCGTTGCCAAAGATATATCCTATTGGCATTGAGCAACTATCTTCTCCTTTATCCGCACTATCGCAAGCCGCCATAATAGCATCCGGCTCTCTGTCAATCGGAAGTTCTTCAAAGTAGTTAAGCTCATTCTCAGCAAACATACGCCCCTTTGCTTCATACGGCTCCTGTTGAAACTCAGCCGCCCAAGTTTCCTCTGATACAAGCTTTCGCTCTTTGCGGTAGTAGTCAGTTGTGAATATTTTTCGCAAGCCTTTTTTGTCTTTGCGGTATATTTCCCAGTTGCTTTCATCGGTTATAGGGTCTAGTGCTGGAACTGCAACTTCACGCCACCGCCACCCTAATTCGTCTGCCTTATTCTGTAATGCTGTAATAGGGTCATACAGGCTGTATTTAGTTCCTTGGATAATAATGGGTGTTCCCTCTAATCTACGTCCTAATACGTCATCTGTGACCTTTTCGCATAGGAACTCTAATCTATCCCTGTTTCTTGCTTCTTCATGATTCTTAACGCAGTCATCAATATAGACAAGCGCATTTGCTTCTGTACAACCTACGATTGCTCCGTCAATAGGTCTGCAAGTAAAAGTAGGAAATATATTTTTACTTTTTAAGTCGATAGACAAGTTCTCGGCACTCTTGTAATCTTTTTCACCTATCTTGACCGCCTCTGGGAATACAGTTAAGAACCTGTTGTATATGCTTTCCGTCTCAAAGCCTTGTAATAGTCCACCATAGAAACGCTTAACAAGTCCTTCACCCTTACCAACGCCGAATATACTTCCATCAGGTTCCCTTCCGCCCATCATCATTGCAAGTCTCAGTCCACCGGTCGTTTTTCCAGTACGCTTAGGCTGCGATACCGACAGGAAATCTAATTTGCCGTCATAAACCTCTTGATATGCCCCAACAACAGGCTGTAATACCTTGCGCCTTGGGAAGTAAAACCGCTTGAATGGGTCTTTCTCGTCAATCTCGATATAGCTAAAAAAGCTGTCAACCAAGTACGGCGATTCGCACCTTAGAACCTCATAATAGCTATCAAGTGTCTTGAAGTTTGTGCTATTTTCACCGCAATATACCTCCAAGTCGGGTATATGCCATCCGCTAGTTGATTCGCAGACCAAAGCATCTATTAAATTTTTAGTTTTTTTGGAAATTTCCAGTGAAAAAGGTACGTCTTTATCTTTAGACATACCCCATTTGATGGATTCTACATAGGCTTGAATAACAATGTCAGTTTCTTTGTCTCTAACAATGTTATGTATTCCTTTTCGCTCTATGTAGTTGTTGTTATTCTGGAATTGCTTAATCAATTCAAGACTTGCCAAAAGAAAAAGCACCTCGCTTTCCAGCAAAGGTGCTTATAGACCTCTGCCTATAACTGTTTTAGGGTAGCGACTACAATCAATCTGTAGCCGGTAATATGCGTAGTCAGTAGTAAAAGCTATTCTTAGCACACCAATATTGTACGCACCTCTTAGTGTTTCGGAAATTATTTAGAGACTATTTTCTTCGTCTTGTTTTAGGGTAGCGACTAACTCTGTTTGTTAGCCGGTAAGTTTCTATTTCATTTGTTTTAATATGCTTTCACAAAAACTTATATGTCTTTCAAGTAGCATTGTTTTCACAATCTCGCCCTTTTTTCATGCTATTTGCTAATGATTTTGTTTCCTCTAGGACTTTCACTGCTAAAGCTTTTGAAAACTCCATATTGTCTTTAGGGTATCTGCCTAAGATTGATTTTGCATACTCATTAACTGCATCAACAGAAACATCAACACCCATTGCTTTTACAGATACCTCAATACGCTCTGTTCTCTTTTCATCATTTGTGCATTTATTGTCTTTGTTGTATCGGCAGGTGGTTAAATTGCAGTTATTCATTTTTAACGCACCCCATTCTATTAGCTATATAATGACTTCTTGTATCGCAAACTGTCCTGCAATCAATAACATTGCCATTATCAAGACAAATCTCAAGATGCTCACATTTATCGCACTTTGTATCTTTCTCTTTATATTTTTGCGGACTGTATCGTTCAAAGTCTTTACACTTGTAATCAAGTGATGTGTCGTTTCTTTTTTGGCATATATATATTGGATATTCGTCACATTCTTCTTCATCAAAATCATAATCTATATCGCAATATTTGCAAATTGAGCAATCTTTCATATTGCACCTCAAATCTTCGTAAATATCTCTAAATCATAGTTATCTCTGATATGGTCAACAACTTCCTGTAATTTGCTCTTTACAAATTCGTCTTGTGCAATATAAGGGTGTGCGTAAAACATGCAGCTATCTTTCTTACCCTCAGCTTTATACTTAGGATAATTGAATGTCATCGTAAACAATGGTATTCTTTCTAAATTTTTAGTCTTGTATCGGATGTACAGATTTGCTAATCTTCTCAAATTCATTCACCTCGTTCACTGTCAATGCCGTAATAAAGCCACAGTTATCATATTTCTTTCCAAGTTCACTACTTTCTGTGACTATTTCAGCCCACATTTTATCATCGGCAAACTTTATCTTGTCGATGTACTTCTTGTGGAATGTCCATATATCTCTATACATGCTAAAATAGTCCATTGTAGTCCTCCGTAATTCAGTGTCAATACTAAAAGATTGATGCGGTGTGGATTTGCACCACACATAATATACAATAGGCGTGTACCGACGCCTCGTTTTACCCTTCGTGCAAGTCTATGGGAACATCTTCCAAACTTATCCGCATCCATTGGTATAATGGGTAGCATTGCTTTCACAACCAATCAAGGGGATGTTTCACGCTATCTCGCTTGCATATATCGTTACGCAGTTTCACCGAGCGAAGTCTTGTATATCTGATTATCGTCTACCTATTCCACCACACATCAACTCACATACCGGTTGGTTTTAGGAAAATACAGATAGCCAACAACTATATTTCCATTTCGCTTGTATGTGAAAACGCCAACAACAGGATTTGAACCTGTACAACATTTCTGTTGGACGGCTTAGCAAGCCGCTGTGATACCATTACACCATGTTGGCAAATTGGTGTGTGGCAAAATCAAGCTGCACATGGACTGGTTTCTGAAAGCTGTTTGTTGCTAATTACGGACGTCTCCCGCCTATTACTTGGCAAACATGCTACCAATCAACTTCTTTGTTTGCGTTACGCTATTTACCGCACACCAACTGGCAAGGTGGGGATTGAACCCACGACACATCGGTTAACAGCCGATTGCTCTACCAACTGAGCTACATGCCAATAGACAATTATGCCTAAATGACGCATGGGAGAATCGAACTCACGTCTCCGCCGTGAAGGGGCGGTGTCTTAACCACTTGACTAATGCGCCATGTCCGCTCTTTGTTTTACTTGCCGAGCGGTGGCAAGGCTACACGAAAATTGAATCAAAAAGGGGTATTGCTTTGCGCCTCATTCGAGGCAGTCGGAATAGCAGGATTTGAACCTACGACCTCTCCGTCCCAAGCGGAGCGTTCTGCCAAACTGAACTATATTCCGTAAGTGCAGACTGGGCGACAGCGAGAATCAGCAGCGTCGCAAGCTTCCCGGCTTATGTTGTCCGCACTGTTGCTATTCTTTTAGCGTGTTATGGAGCGCCGGGTAACTACAGCAACAAAACCCGAAAACCTATCGAGCCTTGTGACGGCTCTTAACAGCATTCCGCTAATAGGTGGAGTTTATGAAACAACATGACTTAAAAGTCCGATGGTCATTTGCATGACCAAACTGGGCTAGTCGGATTCGAACCGACGAATACAGCAGTCAAAGTGCTGTGCCTTACCGCTTGACGATAGCCCGAAAAATTACATGTCTTTAAACATCTACATAAGTGTCCTTATGGCTATGGCAAAAATCATTATGAGCACTATTATTATGCCGATTATAAATATCCCTAAAGCTGTCAGACCGAGAAATCTAATTATCCCCATTGCCTTTATCATGCCTTTCCTTGTGTTTAAATTGACATCTAAGCATATCTGCCACATGCTCACGCTCTGTGCCTATTCCGTGACCTTTAAGGAATAGCACACATTCAAATATGTTGCCACAACGCGAGCACTCATCATTTATCTCTCTGCCTTGATATTTCATTCAACGACCTCTTTATCGCCTCATCTAAGGCTTTTTCCGACTGTCTAGCGCCTAAGTTCATACCGAAACTGATTACCCTGATTAAAACCGACATACCGATTGCCACGAAGCACCATGCAGGAGCTTCAAGCATACATAAAATTCCAAATACTACCAAATCCGTTATCATATATCGCCCTCCTGCCTGTGATTAGCCCTGTAAGCGTCAAAGCCTTGTGGGTATCTCGCCCTGAGCTTGTCAACATTCATCTGCATAACTTCATCAAGCGTAAAGTTGCAAGCATCGGCTATCATTGCTAAGTACCACATCACATCTCCACATTCCTTTTTCAGATGTTCAAGGTCTATGCCCTTTTCGTGGAATATGCCCTTCTTGATAAGGTCTGAGACTTCCCCGGCTTCACCAGTAAGCCCTAATGCTCCATTAAGCAACTGTGATACCGATATGTCACCCTGATTTGCTATTACGTCCTCTAAACGCAGTCTATTAAGTCCGTCGTTGGTTCTCATTGCCAACTGCTGATATTCTTTGCCTGTCATATTCATTCTCCTTTATGTGATAAGGGCTTTTTATTTTTGTCGGAGTTTGGAGGACTTAGAGGCGGCGTATCCAGCAACCATATAACCCCCACCCCGGGATGGTCCCGTGCCATCAGTCCATTTATACACAATTCCCAAACAATTCATACAATAATAGCATCGTTCTATTGCATATAGTTCAACTATTCGTTAAACTTAACTTTTGCGAATAGTTTACGTTAAGCCACATATCCGCAAACCCTTATAAATAGGGCATTTGTGAATTGTATTAAATTGTGTGACAACTCAATGTGATAATGCATCAATTATCGCTGTCATTCACTGCGCTATTATCAGACAATTCTAACGGTTTTGGCTGCTGACCAAGCTGTATTAAGGCATCAGCTCCAAGGGCTTCTCTCTCCGTTCTCTCCGCTCTAGCTCCCGGCATATTCCAGCCGTGGTATCTGTTTAACTTAGGTAACACTTTCATAGGATTGAGCCTCCTATCTTTCATCAGGTTGAATAGGCTCTCTTCGTTATCTTCGGCTATTTTTTTAGCCAAATCGGAACGCTGAGAGCTAAGTGCACCGTTCGACCAGTCATACAGCGTCTGTCTATTAATACCCGACATATCAAGAAAGCCCTTAATAGTCACCTCTTGACAATGACTATTACATAGACGCTTATATATATAATTATAAACATATTCAACTTTGTCTATGTCATACTCATTATGAATACCGTCTACTTTTTTAAGTACTTTATTGCATGGGGTAAATAGTAATATGTTTAACTCAGTAATTATATCAGCCCATATAGACGGAAATATATCGTTCTCGTCAATGTTATGTCTATTACAGTAATTAGTGACTATATCACTAGCTACAATTCTCATGTCATCAACAGTCCTGATTGTCTGAACATCATAACCGTTATTATCGTCACGCATAATATAATCACCTCCAAATCATAATCTCTTTATCTCTCACACATGAGATTATCATATCACATGATTGGTGACATGACTATATACATAAAGTATATAAAATATAACTTTGGGGTATTTATGCGTAGTACTTTGGTACTAATCGCATATACAGTATATAATTATATACGTTTTTAAAAACCGATTATTTATTTACACATTCTCATTAATCTTACCTTGTCTAATCTTATCTAATCTTCTCTAGGCTACACTTTGGTAACGGAATGTATACGGTTTGTATACAGTTTTTATCACGTTAATGTAATGATGTAGATTGTGTCCATGTGCCCGGCAGCCCTATATATTAATAAATATAATATAAGGGCTCAGGCTCTTAATCTATGACAGTAAATTTTATAATAATATACGATACATAAATAACTTAAAGACATGGGATTAAATAAGATACATTGTCAAGATATTAACAGAACGACAAAAAGACCACATAACGGATTGTTATTGGTCTAAAATTTTAGGTGTGTGAGATATGCGGTTGTCAATGTGCTATCTGCGATACTGCCATGAGTTCTTCGCCCTCGCCCGTCTATGATAATACCAGTTAGCCGTGGACTTGTCAACACTTAAAATACATCAATATACTATCTGATACGTTGACAATCAGCCGTAAATCATGTATGCTGTGAGGGCTGGAAGTGCTGACCGTTATCGCTTGGTATGCTTTTTAATCGGTCGTGACTTGGCAGGAGCCATTATTATTTAATTTAATAGGCACTTTACGGCATGAAAATAGCCCCGGAACGATTACCTCGCCGGGGCTTGTTTTTATCATTCGCCATATCCTGCTAGCCACTCACTTACTGAGGCATGAGCTTCTTCTACGGCTCGGTGGTCTTCTTCAAGCTCTTCACGCGACAGGCATATATTGTCTAACCCTGCCACATGTCTCAGGTCAGCAAGTATCAGTTGATACTGCTGATTTGCCTTGTCGGACGTTGTGAGAAGTTCCTGCTCGTCTCTCGTCAATCCGACTGTGAACTTCTTGTGTATCAAGTCCCCTACTTGCTGTTTAAGTGGAGCCTGCTCCTTCTCCAGCACCTCAACCGCGATAATGTATTTCGCTAACTCCGTTATGTTCATAATTCATTCCTCCTAATTTTTTTTAATAGCATGGTGATTCAATTGTATAATTGCCTTCACCATATTCCTCATCTGCAAATTCTTTAGCTTCTGCATAACTTGGAAAATCCTGTGGCATTTCTCCTTCTTCCTTTGGAAATACTGTTACAAAATATTCACTCATAATTTATGTTCTCCCTTCCGACATCATTATAATAGCATATCTTTATCACTTTTGCAAGTGATATTTTTAATTTTTTGAAAAAATTTTTAATTTCTTCTCGCGTTCCTCCGCTGTCTCTTCATATATGAATATGTCCTTCGGCTGCATGTCCAGTATCAAGCATAAATTGTTAAGCGTTGTTAAGTTAATGCTTGTATCTTCATTCTTAATCTTCTTTAATGCGTCTTGGCTTATCAGCCCGGTTGTTTTAGCTTTATAAGTGTTGAAGCCGGCGCGCTCCAAGGCATCGCCCACGTTAAATTTATATTTAAGCATCCCATCACCTCCTTGTTGTGTTTTTAATATATGGCAGTTTTTTAAAAAAGTCAATAAAAATATTTCTAAAAAAAGTGATAAACCTATTGACTATCACTGATAAAAGTGATATTATAATATCAACGAAAGGGAAATAGAGCAGATACAGAACATGTGTTTGTTGTACTCAAAAATAAGGAGGTGACTATATATGATGTTAATAGCAAGTGTGAGATACGAGGGCGAGATACAAGTTGTAAAAAATGATACTTTTACAACAAAAAGAGCTTATGCAGATGCTCTCCGAGGCAACGGCTATCGCGTTCGCTTTATCGCCAAGCCGGAGGAGTTCGACGAGGTTTGCGAGAATTTTTACAGCCGTAAAAAATAGCCGAAACGCTCCACTTCGGAGCGTCAGCCGTGGGATGGTCTCCCGGCTCTGATGATGGCAGACTAGAAAGGGGAAACACATGAGAACATATGAACAAGATTTGAAAGAGCTTAATATTTCAGAGGATGAATTTTATAACATAATTTCGCACATTTACGATAAAACGGCCGATGAAATGGCGGTACTTGCTAAGGCGATTAAAAGCGGTGCTCGTGTTCTTCCGGCTGTAAAAAGAGCATTTGAAAGAGTTCTTGCAATGCGACAGGCGGAAAGACAAGAAGTATATACCATTTATTATAACGATTTGAATACTATGTGTTATAGCTGTAAAAAATGCGGTATAAGTTGTAACGGTACAATTTGTAAAACTTGGACGGGTTGTGCAATGAAAAATTAAGTCGAAACGGCGGAAGCTGCCGCCGTCTGCAGGAACTGCCCCACCTGCACTGATGAGACAGGGCACGCAATGAAAGGATGGTTGATTTTATGACAAAAGCAGAATTGATGCAGGAATTTGAAAAGCTTCAGGACAGCAAGGGCGTGAAAATCGAGGGCATTTATTATAACAGCAAGAAAGGCGAGATAGAAAACGCCATCGAGTGTCTGAGATGCCCAGATGAACTGCTAGACAAGTATTTAATGCTTGTGAGCCTTAAATATGAGAATATCGGGCGTGCAATCGCCGAAAACGGCGACTTTAAACGCCACAGTCACAATAGGCTGTACGTTTACAACACGGCTAGAGCTATTCTGGCAAACTAGCCAAGTGACGGCAGGCGCCAACGTGGGCGGTTCGATTCCACCCGTCACTTTTCAGCCGGTAAAGTCGGCTAGATAATTAAATATATGGAGTATTAAAATGAAAAAACTAGATATTTATAGTTGTAATGACGCATTTGCGTCTAGCAATGAAGTCATGGAGCTTGTAGCCAAAAAAACGGCTACAAGCGAGGCTCTTATGTTGACTTGCCTACCAAAGGGTACAGTTGAGCTGTTGGCTTATGCAGTGGCTGGCAGCGTCGACCACGCGTTGATGGGAGGGTTGGCAGTTTCGATAGTCGCCGGCGACACTTGGCTATTTTGCGATTTTGGTGTTCGCAAAACTGAGGTCGTGTTTGATAATAATCGCAAGGCTGAACTTCTTGGCTTTTACGGCTTGTAAAAATCACCGCCGCAGAGAATGTCCCCGACTCATTGCCGGGCGGCGGTATCGGCTCCGCTTTGGGGCTTGAAAATTTAACAAGGAGGGGTTGACATGGACAAAATAGTTGACTGGCTTATAAGCTGTGGCTACACCCGTGCCGATGCAACGACCGAAGCCAACAAGATGATTGAGGCGAACAGATGGGATGGCGCCGAGATGTGCTCCCGTGAGTATGCCATTCAGATGGTGCTTGATACCATTGAGGAAGAATAAGCAGTTAAAAAAGAGAACTTCTAAAAAGTTCTCTTTTTGTCGTTCCTTGACAAATTGAAATCAAAATGCTATTTTATCATCAAGCGGACAACTGCGCCCTTAATGGGCGGTGGCTTGTAACGTGATGCTGTCTGGTAGTCTGTTTGTTGTGCCTAACTTTATTGTCATAGGCAGAGCCGGGCGGTTTTAGGTGTGGTGTTGTACTGGTCCCACCACCATGCAAAGCCATTTTAGGCTCAAAAATAACACCAAATCAGAGCCAAATTTTGCGAAAATATGAAATCAATTTTCAAAATTTACGTTCCGGGTATAGGGGCGTACCCAAAATGTTGACCCGAAAATTTTAGGGAAAAATTTTTTAAAAAAATATCGAGAAAATCAGACAAAATGACACTAAATCGGAGCCAAATTTCGCAAGAATTTGACTTCGATTTTTTATTTTTCATTTCCATAGGTGGGGGCGATTAAAAATTTTTGCATTATTTTTTGACTTGATTCTGTGCAGTAAAAACCACAGATTTAGCCGTATATATGCTTTGGCTAAGCTCGTATATCATGCGCTCCATTGTCATTTCCGGGTTAGTTCTCCTTATGTACTCTAATAACTGTTCTGCTGTCATACTGCCCTCCGAGATAAGCTTGACATAATATTATCAAGCAAGTAAATCAAATCAGTGCCGTACAAGCTTATCCAGTTGGCAAGGTATTCTTCCTGCTCAATCGGCATTGATATGTCATAGCTGAAGCAAAACGCATGGCATAGCTCATGAGCGATTATACGCCTCAGATAAGCCCCTTTTGGTGCGGTTGATACAAATATACTCCTGCGGCTCCAATCGGTCACAGCAAGGCTTGTAGTGCCGTCTGAGCGCAATAAGTTGGGACTTGAATTATTGACAAATATTAAGTTCCAGTTAATGCCGTTGATTGTAAACATGTTATACCTCGCAATGGTAGGGGCATTTCTGCCCCTACCTCATAATCACATCTTAGTCAACAGGATTGACATTTTGCTCTTCATAAGTGAGCGTTCCTCAGGCGTCATATCGCTTATCATGTCGGTTAAGTCTGTTGACAGTTCTTTCATGTACTCATCAAGTGACTGCATTTTTGCGTCCTTATCCTGCTGGGTGTTAGTCTTGTGCTGTTCCTTAGTCTCCATGTAATGCTTGCGACTTATACCGCTTCTGCCCTCACGCATATCACGTTCCGTAGAACTGCCGCCTCTCGGCTGGTCACTCATTCCCATGCGGTCTGACATGTCGGTGTAATACATTCTTCCCCGGCTCAATCTGTCCATGTCTCTCATGTGCTCTATGCTGTCATAATCCATATCCGTCATATCACCCGGGTATCTGTGCCAGTATGGTGGTTCCTCGTAGCCGCGTCTGCCTACATAACTGCCCTTGCCCTTTGGCGCGTACCTGCCAGTACGCATGTAGCGGTATTCATCATAGTATCTTCTGCCGCCCTCTTCGCCATATTCATCCTTAAGAGCCTTAAGGAGTTCTTTGTTGTATTCTTCTTCCTCTTCGTCAGCTTTCTTCATAGACTTAACGATAACAGCCTTGTACTCTGCTTCGTTCAAGTCCTTAATCATGTCGATAACCTTAGAGTACTCTTCTGCGTCGATATGTTCTGTGCCATTCTCAAGCTCCGCAAGAGCTTTCTCAGTTAAGCACTCAATCATTCTATTCATACGTTCGATGTGCATTATACTTCACCTCCATTTACTGCATTTGTCGGCGTTACCGGTGCAGTGCCATTAACCGCACGCAAGTTGTTGTTCGGTTGGCAACATGGCTCACCGAGCATCTTAAACACCGCCGTTGTCGGTGTAGTCTCAACAATCGTTGAATATCTTGTACGAGCACGCACACCACAAGCTGTTACAGGTCTGCAACATCTATTAACTAACGGATATTGCTGCGTGCCGGATCCGATGGTAAATACAACTGGTGCATTTATCGTTGTAGCTGCCGGTATTGCCTGAGCTAAGACAATGCAATACTTAGAGTTGTTGTTGTAGCTTCCATCCGGCAGATTGACAACAAGACTGCCGCCAGTGAACGTGATAGACTGGCTCAATATGAGCTTGTCGCATAAACGACATACATTTTTACATGCCATCTTTTTATACCTCCTAAAAAATAAGGGTAAGCTTTCGCCTACCCTCTTGATATCAGCCCTTGTCGGCGAGTTCTGATTTTATATCAGACAATAATTTCAATATTTCATTTTGCGTTGAGATTATCTTGTCAAGATATTCACTGTCCTGTCTTTGCAATTCAGAGAGCAAAGCATCATTCGATGTTTGCTCTTGGTTCTGCTGATAACCCATAACTTGTAGGATTACTGAAAAGACAGTGAGCATATCAAGACCCGATAAGTTATTATCGCCGTTCATTAGCAACCACAGCTATTGCAACCGCAACCGTAACCATTCAAGCCTATACCATAAGCAGACTGATATGGGCTACATGTGATGTATGCCGGCACTGCTGTAGGTCTAAGCTGACTTACAAGATACTGGTTCTGCTCAGACTGTGAAGCTGCGAGCTTCAAGTTCTGATTCTCAGCCTGTAAGGTTGCAAGCTTGTCATTCACAAGGAAGTCAATTATGCTTCTTGTGTTGGCATTCTGATTGTCGATAATGTCTCTTGTGTTGTTGCACATGGTATTCTGCAAAGCGTTTGTCTGCGTAGCCATGTTGTAATTTACGCCATCAATAGCTCTCTGCGTGGTGCAGCAACAGTCGGAAATCTGATGAGCCACATCATTAAAGCCCTGCTGCGTCTGAAAACCGAGTGTGCATATAGCGTTATCAGCGGTTCTAAAGTTACTGTTGATTGTGTTGTTGAGAGCGTACGTGCCGTCTGCAAGACCGTATGTCTGCTGGTCAAGCTTGCTTATAAGCGTCTGCTGGTCTACTGCTGCCCTGACATCTGCCTGAGTAGCACAATCGCCGTTTCTTCCGCCTCCGAAGCCACCAAAGCCACCGCCCCAGCCTCCGAATATTGCAAAGATTACGACAATGAACCAAAGCCATCCGCCGTCAGCTCCCCAGCCGTTGTTATTTCCGTTTCCGTCAATGTTTGCCACTAACGGAACCGATGCACAATTACTGAACATATTTGTATTCCTCCTAATATTTATTCATAAAGAGGTTCCCGGGATTTTCCTCTAATATGCTTTACACGTCTATATTTCTTTTGAATTGATTAAATATATCATCGGCATTTAAACCTTTTTCCTTGCACAAGTTCCTTGCAAGTTGTTCAATGCCCTTAGTGTCCCCTTGCTGTGCCATGCCGATAGCGTTCTTAGCCATAGGGTTAGACATAACCTGATTGTTACTCATCATCTGTTGTAAGAACTGTTGCGGACCACCTTTCATTAGTTGCATTAAGCCCATAGGATTTATCATGCCTCGTCACCTTCCTTTTTACTTTGCACTTGTGAAGATTTTCTTTGCGTTTGCGAAACTTTCAACTGTTCAATCTTCTGTTCCAGTTCGTCGAACCTCTGCATAAATGCCTCTGTGACATTCTCCGATAGGTCAATTTTGAGCTTTTCGGTGTCAATCGCAGAATTTACTGTCTGTTGCGTTTTTTCCTCTATTTGGGGCTTATACACAATCGTCTTAATTGTTCCATCAGCGTTCCAACCCTTGACGTATATTTCCGACATATCTTGCTTAGGGAAAAATGCCATTGAGCCGTCCATAGGCACTTCATTAGCGTTGATGTTCTCAACAGACTGTACCATTCGCCCATTGATACCTACTGGTTGTTGCTGATATGTTCCCTGCATCTGTACCGGTGCCTGTTCCTGAGGCTGATACCTTGCTGCCTGCATTTGCTGTAAGTATTGTGGATAACCTGTGTACTGCTGTGGATAATAGCTCGGAATGTTATAAGGATTGTTGTATTGAGGACTGTTCATTTGCATTTTCTTCTTCTACCTCCTCGATAGCTTCGCCAACTGCGTGAATAATAAGAGATACCGTCATCAGGTCTGCTTTTTGAATTTCCTCTTTCGCGAAAATCTTCTCAATTACTTTGTCTGACAACATCGGTTATCCCTCCTTTTGCTTATATTTTGGCATAAAAAAAGCCGCCTAAAGCGACAGCTTGGCGACATAAAAGCGACAAATATTCAATTCCCCCTTTGAAAAAAACGCGATAAATACGGCATTAGCACTTCCTATATGCCATGGGAACCGCATACAGTAAGTGCTAAAAATTCTTTAACTGTATCTCAATATTGCCATTGACAATGATTACCTTGTCAATTATAGTTTTTAATATCATATTTTTTTGTTTCTTGTCGATGCTGTCCCAAACATCGGCAAGTTTTTTTATTTCATCATATACGATAGTGTTCTTTTGCTTGACGGAAAAGTTTTTCCGTTCTTCCGATATATTCTCCTTAATCGCGGATATATTTGCTTCAAGCTCTTTAATCATGCTCAACACTGTGTCGTTGCCATCCGCATACAAGCCGTAAAGCCTTTTTAATTTTGCCTGTTCCTTGTCAAGCTGTGACTGCATAATATCAAGCTTTGTTTCCTTCTCCTTAGGCTTGTACGATGATAAGTCAAGCGATATTTTAAGCATTTCTTTCTCGACTTGCTCCTCTATATCATCCGCCCATTCAAGTGAATTATTGCAGTCCGGGTTGTGGTTTGGCAGATAAGACATAGCCTTATTTCTTGACATGCAATATATCTTGTGCTTTCCGTGCGTCCACTTCTGATATCGCATGGCACATCCACACACACCGCAATAACACAGCCCGGTCAATAGGTTCGGTTCGGTTATACAGCTTGCCTTATTAAGACTTCGGGATTTTCTCAACTGTTGAGCAAGCTCAAACCGTTCCTTATCGAATATAGGCTCATGCAAACCTTGATATATCTTGCCCTTGTATGGTATCATGCCGATGTTGACAGTACTTGTAAGTATACGATTGACAACACGCTCTCCTTTATATCCGCATATTTCGCATATCATCGCATCCGAATATCCACTTATATACAATTCAAGTGCCTTATTTGCCTGTTCTTTGCGTTCTGCAATAGGGATTAAGATTCCACTATCCTTGTCATAGCTGTAGCAATAAGGCAGATTGCCACCGCCCATCCAGTAACCTTGCTTGACACGTTCAAGCATACCGCCACGCATACGCAACATCATTGTATTCTTGTCAAGCTGTGCAAATACCGCCATCATCTGAGTATATGCCTGTTCCATCGGGCTGTCGTAGCTTACGCTATCATGTACGCACTTGAACTGTACGCCGTTTGGCTGGAATATCTTCTCAATCATATATAGACCGTCAATCATATTCCTTGATAATCTGTCGAGCTTAAAAGCCACTACGCAAGATATCCTCTTATGCTTACAGTCAGCAACAAGCCTTTGAAGCTCAGGGCGGTTCATATTCGTTCCGGTGTAGCCATCGTCAACATACCAATCTGTCACAATCAGTTCGTTCTTGGAGCAGTAGTCAAGAATATCTCTTTTTTGGCTTTCCAGCCCGTTGCCTTCTTCGGCTTGCTTTTCCGTTGATACTCTCATGTACGCAACACATTCCATCGTTTAACCTCCTCTTAAAAAAGAATGTGCCGTACTTATCGCGTTACGGCACATTTTACTCTTATGCTTACTGATTGTCAATTATTGATGCAATCAGCTCTTTAGTCTTGTCCGGCAATTTGATTTCACCTGCCTTGATTTCCTTACCATTCTGTGTCACAATCACCATGATTACCCCTCCAATCTGCTGATTTTTGACTTAATTCTTTCAATTCGCCTGTTCACTGTACGATTGCATACCGATACTTGCTGTGCAATCTCCGTTATCGTTTTACCTCTTGCAAGAAGTTTAAAAACTTCAATCTCTTCTTCTGTGAAGTTGGCGTTGTTAATAATTTTATCAAGCTCCGGCTTAGTCAGCTTCGACAGCTTCATAAGCCGTTATTCCTCCTATTCTCTCTCTTTTCTTCGCCAGTTAAAGTCCAAGCCGCACTCTTCACGCATGGTCTGTCTCATGTCCGCCCAACTCACATCGTCATCGGCAAGGCATTCTGCCTTGCTATTAAACCTATCCATAAATCGGTTTAATCTTGAACGCCCAGTCAAACTCATCTTGGAGCGTGACTGCTGATAACAGGCATATAGAATCAACAACATTGTTCTTTATTCTTCGTGTACATGCTTCTAATTCTTCATGTGATACTTCAAGCGGAATAAACTCAGCGTTCCTCTGCTTCAGCTCCTTAACTGCTTCGTCAATGCCGTATTTCTGTGCAAAATCTAATATCCACGCCGCACCCGACATTCTGTATTCATGTATCTTCTTGTCACTTTTAGCCATTGTCCATCACTCCTCACATTCTTTCGCATTCCAGTTCATCAGCACTTACATTGAAGTAAGTCGCTATCTTATCCAACGTATGTGGTCTAGGGTATGCCTTACTGCATAAGTACTTACTTACCTGTGCCTGAGACAGGCCTAAATCACTGGCAAGCTTGAACTGTGATATTTTTTTTCGTGCCATTAGCACCCTCAAATTATCAGAGAATCTTGTCATCCTTTCTCCTTGCTGGCTTCATCATAGCCATTCTTGAAGCCTTCCTCATACAATTCCAATGCTTCGTTAGTTTTAGTGGCACCCACGATAAAGAATGTTACCGCCGAACCAAGAATCAAACCTATGCAAAATGATATTACAGTTGTCATCAATAATTATACCTCCTCCACTTCTTCTTGCACACATCGCATAAAATAGCTGTCTCGGATTGTGGATTCTTGCCGCAAATTATGCACAATCCCATTGCCTTAAGCCTGTCACGTCTTGCCTTAGTAGCACTGTTAAGCTTAGCGGCACATATCGCACAAGTGGTTCTCCCCGGACGTGCTTCTCTTGCCTTGCAGACTGTACATATTCCGTTCTTCTTTGCCGTTTTCCTCGCATACTTGGCAATCTCACTCCAATCCTTGCGGCATTTCTCGCACTTCCTGAATGTGTAGTTATCAGGCAACTTGCAACCGCAATATGTACACTCATGGTTGGCTGCGCGTCTCTTGTATGTTTCGTTAGCTGCCATTTGCTTTTCCTCCTAAAATAACTCTTCGTTCAATGCATTCCATATCTTCTTTGGTGTATTCCCTTTGTGGGAACTTATTAAAGTTGTTCTTTGTTTTCGGTGTTTCACTCACCGGCTTGGCAATCGTTGCCATCTTCGCCGGGTCATCGGTGTACGCTCCGTTCGGTTTGATTCCGATTTGAGCTTTTTCCTCAGCGTACAATGTAGGTTTATATCTGTCCTTCGGGATTGAATTATGCAATCGCCAGTGCTTAATCACAATGACATTAGAATCCGGGAATGTCAGCACATATCGCTTGTCAATCAATATCTGCAAGTCCTCACTTGAGGCCTGACATTCCCTCGCAATCCTCTTAGGTGCATCCACAAAGCCGTCATCATCCGCCCTCATGCACAAGTGAAAAAATAAACCCTGCGCCGATATTGGCATATCAAGGAACGCATCCGAATCTATTAACTTTTTGCTGAACATTCTCTTGTCTGCCATATTCCGCTCCTCTTTGTTTTCTATCTCACTAAATCTTCTAACTTAACTCCAAATCCGTCCATTTTCTTACTTTCTAAGAACGTATTCGTGTCAAAGAATACCAATGTATGATTCTCTTTATCGAATCCCATTGACACGCCATTCCTTGTAAGGCTACCTTTTAGCAAATCTAGGACTATTTGTATTTCCTGTTTTGTATTGTCTGTCATCATTATTCTCCTTGCTTAATATTCAAATTCTTAAACATAGCACACATAATATCTACCACAATGCTGTTCCCGAATTGTTTATATAGTTGAGAATCGCTGTTTACTGCTGCCATTTTGGATATATCTTCGTCTGATACTCCCATAAGCCGTCCACACTCTCTTGGCGTTAATTTTCGTATGCGGTATTTAGGATAAATATATTTGCCTGTTGTGTTCTGCTTAATTGCAACTCTGTTATTGTGCTTTGGACTACTTCCGTCAGTTGTGAGTGTTCCGAAAACGTCTGATTTTGCACTCATGTTTTGTTCGTCTATTGCAATCACATTTTCCATTACAAGATTATCCTTATGAACACTTGTTAGGCAATTACTTGTGCCTTGCGTATTTACCTCTAACCTTTGTTTTGTTGGACTACCAGCGGACCTGTCGGACGGATTATCGGGATTTCTGCCACGCATTGCAACTATCTGACTTTCAAGGATTTTCGGCTCTTGACCGCCACCTTGCATTGTACTCAATGTTGGACTGCACCCTCCAACAGCGTAAATTCCTCCAGTTTGAGGATTACTGAAATTCTTTTCCTCGGCTATGCTGCCTATTTGTATTACCTCCATAACACTTCTCGGCTCCTTATATTCTCTTGCGGCAATTGAGGACTTTATGTCCGTGTAAATACTTCCTATTACTTCCATTCAATTACTCCATTAGTTGCTTGATTACCAAAGCCCTTATAGTCTCTAGCCATAAGAGTAGTGGCTATATCAGTTTTCTTTTCTAGTTCCGCTCCTTGATTTTTCAACAACACAGTTTCCATCCGACCGCAAGTTGCTGATTCCTGCGTCATACCTTGCCTTGATACAGTTTGCGATTTCTCTTCTTCCCGGTTCACAGATTGTTCCGTCAACGCAAGTCTGCTCTGCTCTGGATTGTATCTGGCAATGTTCCGTTGTCAATAAGTATCTGAATAAGTTTCTGTGCTTTTTCATTGTTGATGTAGTATTTCTCGTCCACATTATCCTCTAAATAGTCCTTTAACCGCCTTGTGAGTGGTATAGGGTTAGGAAACTTATAATTATATTCTCCTAAGAACGAGAACATAAAACATCTTTCTCTGTTCTGTGCAACCCCATAATTCTTAGCGTTCAAGTCTTGCCAGTAATTCACATATCCCAAACTTTCAAGGAAATCTAGCCACTTTCTAAAATCCGGCATATTGTCTTGGCTATGGACTTGTGGTACATTTTCCATAAACAGTATCTGTGGCAGTTCTCCGTTGCTATCCCTGATTTCGGTTAAAATCCTCTCAACTTCCCATAGCAAACCACTTCTTGTACCACGACCTTTAGTCATTCCCATTTGCTTTCCTGCAACTGATAAATCGGTGCAAGGAAATGAATAAGTAAGTAAGTAAGTAAAGTGTTCCGTATCAACTATTTTTAAATCATTTCCGTGAGTTGCACATATATTGACCAAATTATGCGTAGCTTTTATGTTATTGTAACACTTCCTTCTCCACATCTCTCCGTAGGAATGGCTGCGTATCTGATTTTCACTAAGTGCTGTCTTTCCATCAACAGATATCCCAAGCTTTGTCAACTTTTCGATTATTTGTCCTGAGTCGATTCCATTGCTATAATCAGTGTTATCGTCCGGCATGTGAATTGCCTTATAAGATGCAACCGAATGCATTTCCCATTCACATATAAGATAATGCTCAAATTTTGCACCTATTCGCTTTAATGCCATAGCCTGACTTCCGTAACCTGCGAACAACTCTATCAATCGGATAGGCTTTGTTATGCTGATAGGCTCTCGCAAATAGTCAAATAGGTTCATCTGTGTCATTCCGCGCCTCCGATAAAATCGTCAATCTTCATTCTGCTTCGCTCCTTTCAACTGTTCTGCTATTTCGTCAATCTTTTCTTCTTCTAAGATTGTAAAAGCATATTCTTCCTTGATAGCTTTTATAGTGTCATCAACAGCCTTGTTGTAACCCAACTTAAACATATTTACATCTTCGATAGTCAGATTTTCAAATGAATCAACCATTGTCTTAGTGACTACGTTCACGAGCTTCTTGACATAATCCTTAACTTCAATATCAGTAGTTTCAATCTTCATCATTGCCACCCACTTTCTTAAAAGGAACACCTCTTAAATGTCCATCAAGGTCTAATTCTATTCCGTCAATATTGCCATTCAGCTTGTTTTGGCAGTGACATAATAATGTTTCAAGGTCGCAAATTCTACCTGCCTTATATTCACTTCTTATGAAGTCAAGAACTCTGTCTACGCTTTCTATCCTGTACCTTGCTATCTTTGAATTGTAATCAAGTCTTATATCTGCGATTTCTTTTTCGCGCTGTCTGATTTTAGCTAAATTGCCCTTGCAAAATTCATAATCGCTAATAAGTTTTTGCTTTGCAATTCGTGCGATTTCTTCCGCTGTATAGCCTTTAATTCCGCTCATTCACTTTCACCCACTTTCATAAACACAAGCCAGTGCGTATCAGCTCTTTTGTTTCCGAATATAGGCTTGTAATCTATATTTTTTAATATCTCTGATAACTTTACCTGCTGTTCATTCCATTTAAAGACAAGCGTTCCACAAGGTTTAAGTACCCTCATGCACTCGTTAAAGCCTCTCTTTATATCACTTGGCCAAGTGTCTGTTAGTTTTCCGTATTTCTTGGCCAACCACGAATTATCGCCAACCTTGATTAAATGAGGTGGGTCAAATACAACTAAATGAAATACATTGTCCGGGAAGGGAATATTGCGGAAATCCCCTGTAATGTCTGGCTTTATTTCTAGCTTGCGTCCATCACAAAGGGTATCCTCTAACTCCCTGCAATCCATAAAAACTACATCGGGATTGCTTTTATCAAAGTAAAACATCTTACTTCCACAACATACATCAAGAATTGGTTTCATCTTTTCCCTCCTCCAGCAATCCCATAAACTTCTCATACTGTTTCTGTGACACCTTATTATTAGCCTTATCTTCTCTCAATTCGATTTTAAGGTGCTTTTCGGCAATAGACGATAATTCCCTTGCTAACACCTTTCTACCTTGCTGTATGCCTTGCATATAGCCTTTAGCCGGGCGGTAATCATCTATCTGTGCCTTGCCCTCACCTTGCGAACCGCTAGTCTTGTTACGGAGCTGATATCCGTTGTCGGCATAAGCCTTAATGTAATGCTGCTCCCACTTGTCAAGCTCATTCTGTGGGTAATGCAAGAACCCTATCTTCCACCCATAAGGATTCTCACTAAAATCATATAAACCATGTTTCTTCATGCTGAGGTCTATATGTTGAAACCCAACAAGATGTTGTGCTAATCGGCTAAGGATATGCACCGCCTGTCCGATGTAAGCATACTTGAAGCAATTCTCGTCAACTCTTGTAAGGAAATAGATACCGCTTTCATTGTCAAGCTTGGGATTGACCTTTAACAGCCTTTTCTTATTCTCCTGCTCAATTACCTTAGCTCTTGCTATGTTCTGATTATTCAAGAATTGCCACCTGCCTTTACAATGTTTATTGCAGTGTCTCTAACAATGAGATTATGGTTCATTATTGTTCCATCTCCAACATCTATATTTGCATTAAATGTCCACTCGTTAATTTCTTTTACAACCTTATCAACATCATAGGCTGTTGGCTGTTCTTGTATATCTCTATAATCCAATACATAATTATCACATTCTTTACAATGCGATACATCTCCTGAACAATCGCCATTATAATTGCAATGAAAATTCAATTTTTCTGCATCAATCAAGCGTGCCATATATTTCGCCTCGTCTTTCTGATAAGTCTTTTACCTCTATCTCCACGATAATACCTATTATTTAATGTGCTTCTGTTAATACCAGTAATATCCGACCATTCGGAAATAGTATGAATTTCTTTGTCAATTTGGATATATAAAGTATTTCTTCTGTTGTTGCACTGCGTTTTCATATCAACCCATCTACAATTACTAGGCTCATAATTTCCGTTTACATCAATTCTGTCAAGCGTAAGACCTTTTTTATAATGACTTTCTTCAACCCATTTTTCAAAGTTTTCAATGTTTTTCCACTCATCGCAAACTTTTATACCTCTGCAGCCATAAATATTATAATTTGATGATTTTTCTCTATAGCATCTTTCTAACATAGATTTATAACTTCCATACCAAGGCTTATTGTAAAATGTTTTTCCTTCAATCAGCCTCATCGTTCGCCCTCCTGTTCCAGTGTCGAATAGCTTCTTCGTCAGTGAAAAACGCTTTTCCCATAGTAATATCACATTCTTTGTTAGTACAGCCGACAGTTACTGTTCCATATTCAGTATTAAAGATTATAATTTCTGCTTTTCCACCGCAAAACGGACACGGCTTAAGTTCTTCATTCATTCAGCATCACTCCAATCCAGCTTCTGTCCGCACTTCCAACACCACGAATATTTTTCGCTCGGTTCTGTACCGTCGGAATTAAAAAAGTCTATCGGTATTTGGTCTGCTTCACATTCCGGGCATCTGTACGGTGTGCCGTAAGACTGCTTGTGATATACAATCTTCTTCGCCATCTGCTTTTCGAGTGCTTGTATTGCTATTTCGTTAGCTTTGTAATCATCTTCTGTAAACTTGCAGTCACTGTTCTTGTCCTCAATCTGCATAAACAATCGCATATTTTTCAGTTTTTCTACTGCTTCGCTCTCTGTCACGAAACCACCTTCTTACTCTTGTTAATCCTTGTAGTCTTACGCTTCTTCTTGCTTCCAACGTAACGGCTACCGCCTGTTGGCTTACCATAAATAAATGCACTCATGCTACCATTCTTAGGCTTCATCTTCTCTACCTCCCAGTGCTTCGATTGCCATGTTAATAGCTTCAATTCTTTTTTTGTTTATCATTGTAAGCTCTCTTTCCCTCGCTTTGCTCAATCCCAAGTAATCGCTACTGTATACTGCTATTACATTTATTAGCAGTTTTTGTTCATCACAAAGAATTTCAATTGCTTCCCGAATGCCCAAATTATCTCCTCCTAGTTCAATCGCCAAAATTATATTCCTTTAGCCGCTTGCTCTTCTCATACACCGTACATTCATCACCTACCGGACACGGTCTTCTGTGCCCGGTTATCAATATGTACTGGCAGAACCTATCACCGTCCTCGAAGCTCAAACGGCAATTGTATTTACATGTGCTACATTTCTTTTGTTTCGCCATGCTGCCTCACCTCCTTAGTTGAACGGCAGACCTTCATCCTCAACACCGAGAGGCAAGTTCATGAAGCCATCATTAGGTACTGCTGTCTGCGGTCTAGGACTTGGTGCCGGACTGCTGCCGGTGCTGTTCTTGCTCTCTGCGAACTCGCACTCCTCAATAACGACATCTGTTGTGTAGACTTTCTGTCCATCCTTGTTGGTATAACTGCCAGTCTGAATACGTCCGATAACCGCTATCTTAGTACCCTGATGCAAGTATCGTTCAATGAACTCCGCTGTCTTGCCAAACGCTATGCAGTTGATAAAATCTGCTGTCTGCTGTTCGCCCTCCTTCTTGAATCTCCTGTCAACCGCAAGTGTAAGCCTTGCTGTTGTAGTGTTGGTTGCAACACTTGTTCTGATTTCCGGGTCTCTCGTCAATCTTCCCATTAAGATAACCTTATTCAATGTCTTATCTCCTTTTCTTATCCCATTTTTTCATGAGCTTCTTGTTCTCCCGATACAAAAATCTCATGCTATTTTTTTCGCTCTCGATTATTCGAGTTGCATTAGTTTTGCGGTTGTTTGCTGCTTCCGCTTGGTACTTCTCGCATTTATCGTGGTACGCCCCACAACCTCTGTTAGGGCAGTCTCGACAACATCTCATTCGTCTGGCTCCTTACGCTGATTTACTCCGCTTCTGATTGAAGCCACTTCAGTAAATCTCCATAACTATCATGAATTTCTTCTTCCTGCCCGGTATCAAGGTTATAGATTGACTTATATGGTTCTTCGTGTCTTTCGATATCGCACATGTTCGTAAGCCATTCCGCCAACTCTTCATCCGACATATTCCTTATCCTGTCGGCATTGGTTGTTGTGAATTTAGATGAAGTAATCTCCATCGTCACGTCCGTAATAAGCCCATCTCCATAACCATCTAGCTTTACAGATTCAATACTGCCGGCAAAATTGCCATTTAGAGATAAATTCAACATTCTTGGTTTTCCTGTAGCACCACCATATCTATTTCCTTCTGTATCAAGAATTTTTATTAAATCATCAACTGTTATCATTTTCTCCACCTCTCAATTCTTTCAGTTTTGCTTCGGCTTCTTCCTTAACATTTACAGCGCCATCGGCAATAGCTTCTTTAATAATCAAAGTATTGTATCTTTCAAGGCTGATTGTTATTGTTTTATCTTCACACTCTCTTATATTTCCTAAAATATCTTTGTATTTAGCCATATAATCTCCTTTCTAAAAAGGGCACTCATTGATTTTTTAATCTTTCAAAACCGACATATCATAGCCACTTTCAATGAATTTCAATGTCTTTTTGTGATTGCAAGCATTGCCTAAGTATGTATAAATCTTCTCCATGTCTTTTTCTGAAAAATCTGTACCAAGGTAATCATTTACTCCTGCAAGGATAAAACTGTGAAATTCATCATTTTTTCGCTTTGTACTGTATGGTTCTGTCTTGTAAGCAGGTCTTGAAAGCCACTCTAAAACCTTGCATTTAACATCTTCCTTGTCGTTACAATCTCTTAAAATAAAATATGTGTTACTTACGATATGTACTACAAGCTCTCCATTATGGTTAATAACGCTCCTTGGAAAGCAATCCATCAGTTCTTTTATATCATCCCAATTACTTAAAATGGTGGTTCATCTCCTTTCCTTAAAATCCAACTCTTACCCTGTTCTGCAACATCTACATTCGCCCCATTTACGGCATTTTTCATTTTCTCGATAAAACTATCCTTATCAGCATTTTCGCTTGATAAATGGCACATTATGACATTCTGTAAGCTATCTGAATTGTTAGCTTTGACAAAATCGCAAGCTGTATCAATGGATAAGTGACCTCTGAAAACGTGATTAGCTTTTGGATTGTCGGTATCAACTAAATCCTTGTCATAGTTCACGCCTAAGAGAACGTGGTTTATGTCATTAAACTTCCACTTGATTAGTTCACAATCGGTTATGTAAAGCATTCTTCCCATTTCCTTGTGAGTAATCAGAAAGCCATATATCGGGCAAGGTTCGCCATTTGCGTCTGTATGTGTCCAATTCCCGTCCAATGTCTGTAGTGGAAACGGATAAATTGTGAATCCGCCATAATTCTTCTTGTTATAGTTTCTCTGGTAGGGTGCAAATACCGGTATTGACATTTTTTTAAAATTGTCTAATGACTTGCTGTGGTCAAGGTGTTTATGGGTGCATAACACACCCACAACATCTTTAATGTTCCAATCTAAGCCTTTTTTAATCTCCTTGATGCCGATACCACAATCAAGGATAAGCGTTTCTCCGTTGTCTGCGTGCAACAGATAGCAGTTACCGCTACTGCCAGTTGAAATACATTTAAGCTTCATCCAAAAACCTCTCAACATATTCGTTCCATTTTTCTATTGCCTTTTCTTTCGTGGCTACATTATGAAAGAACATCTTCTTTGCGTGTACTCCATCGTTTAACCTGTATCTCGGACAGCCAGAACTATATCCCATAAAAAATCCGTCTGGCTCATTTCTAAGAACAACAGCTTCAGCACTACATATAGGGCAATTTCTTAGCCCTTTCATACTTCCACCTCATCATCTTTCGGGAACTGGAAATAATTCTGTGTCATCTTATCAAAAACAGTTTCCGACAAACAGTTTACGAATGAAGTACCTTTTTCAGTATTTATTATCGTTTTTAAAAAAGCGACCTTTTCGTGCTGCTCTCTCAACATTTCCATAGCTTTCTCTGCCTTTTCCTCGGTCGAGTACTCCGCAAGCGCCTGTGAATCGGTAATCAAGTTGCTGTTAAAGAAGTAAATCTTCTTGTTAAGCCTGATAACCGCCACATGCTCGTATGGCACATCTGTTGTTCCATCCTGACTAATTATTCTCATGCTTACCCTCCATGATTTCCTTTAAAACTGCACCAAAATCACTATTGGTAGCGGTAGAGCACTTATCAGGGCATCCAATAGCCTTATTCAGTATCATATTAAAGAGTTGCTTATCACCATGGAGCACTTTTTCATATATCGCTTTGGTTAGAACTCCCCAATCGGCTATAATGTCCGCACCCTTACCGTCAATCGTTACTATTCCCTTGTTACTAGTAATCATATAACCTCCTATTCTGCCGTCATAAATGGCGGTAACTCCGTCTGCTCTGTTGACTGCTCCTTGGTTGTTTCTATTGCCCTTGCACTGGAATTATCTTCTATGAACTCAACTGTATTAGAGTTCTCGTCAATCTCAGCCTGTGCAAGCTGATAAACTTCGTCCATTTCAACCTGTGCCTGTCTTGCCATTGGGTCATAATTCTTCGGAAATTTTTTTGTGGCATTGTTGCACATTTTCCTCTGAATCATGCTCTCTGGGGTATCAAGCCAAGCACCCGATATAAACGGTCTAGCGATTTCACACTTTATCATATCGTCTACGGTTTCGCACTGCCTCAACGCGTTGAGAACTTCTTCCTTTTTCTCTTTTATCTTCTTTTTCTCTTCCGGTGTAGCGTCATAACGAGTGCGTTCCACTTCCTTGTTGTACTGCTTTTTCGTGCCGGTTATTATTCCGAAAGTTTCATTCTGCATATTCTGCTTTACATGGGACAGTAAATTTATCTTTACGCTGTCTCTGTCCGCGGATAAATAAGTAACCGTTCCGTCCTTTAACTTCACAGGATATACAACTCTTACAGCTTTGTCGGACAATCCTTTCTCTTCCCACTCCGGGTCGGTGATTGAAAGCCCTTTGTGCTTAGGCGGAACGTACACGTCACCCTCCTTGATAACCCAATATGGATAAACTGTATCAACATTCTTCCCGTAGTTGGATAAGAGCGAATCGTAGCCAGCTCCTTCAATTCCCATTTCGACCTGCTTCTGCCATATTTCTTCTTTTGTTTGTGGGTCAGTGCCTACTTTCACACTCCTTAACTGGAAATAGCACTCCCTTGGGTATGCGCTAGCATTGAGCTTTAAGCTTGCACAACGCTTTACAATGCCCCTTATATTGCTTGTATCAAGATTACCCATATTAGTCTTAGGGTCATTCTTGACAAGATTGAATATGCTTGTCATAGCCTCCATAGCGCACTCTTTCGCATAATCATCCATATTCATTCCGCAAGACTTGTAATCATCAATGATAAGACCTGTGATTGCATTACTCCACTCACTTAATGAGGTGGTAAATGCTTTCTTTTCTGCTACTGCTGTTGTTTCTGCCATTTCCAATCCCTCCTAATTTGCTTTCCCAATTCCATCTATACCGATTATAAACACCTGTGTTGTGTCTAAGTCCTGAATAAGTGCAAGTGTGCTGTCGAAAGTATCATGTTTAGCAATATTGCGGACAATATACTTCTTGTCCTTTAAGGGTCTTTTCACAAGGACGTAGTTGCCTATATATTCTTTCAAGCCTGTCCAATCGGCGTAAGAGCTATACGTTTTAAGTAAGTTTACAACGATAACCGTATCCCCGACCTTAATTTCATTGTCCTCAACAGGCTTATCGCCTTTATCTTCCGTCAAACGCTTGAATGCGAGTTTCGCACCCACACGAAAGTCAAATTCATCTGCCGGATTGCAGTGTGCCTCAGCTCTCTTACCTGTGGACTTGTCAAGAGCTGTAACTATATTGCCATTGCGGTAAATCACAATGGTTTCTGTAGCCAAGCTGAGGCTATTCTCATCTACATACCAGCAATCATTTTCATTACCGTCTCTGTTCAGTACGAAGCCGTTGTGACCGTCGTGCCAGTTCTCGAACCGGATTAAAAAATCAATGTCTCGGCAACCAACTATCGTTCCAGTCATTCCGTAAACTTCTTCACTCTTATCTGTAACCGTTACTCTGTCCCCTATTTTGAATTTTCTCTTTGCCATAATTATCCCTCCACAATCTCTAATTTCTCGCTATCATTGACAATCAGCATAATCAACTGACTATCGACCATTTCAGCAACTTTCTTCTGATTGATGCTGTCAAGGCTCTCACTATCATCTAAGATAATAGGTACTGACATACCACTAATCTTCTGAATAGAGTTACATATATCAACCCTACCAAGAATCCTGTTACCCTTATTACTCATAGTTGTAAGAATTGACTTTCCATCAACTGTCGGTATGCAAACTGACTTGTAACCACCCGACTTGTTCAATTCAAACAGCTTCCACTTAACTAATGAGAAATGACTGTTAATGCTGTCAGATAATGTTTCATTCTTCGCCTTATCCAGTTCATCAAGCAAGTCAAGGATTTTTTCAGCATTAGCCTTATTCTGTTCCTGTGTACGCTGTTCTGCCCTTAATTCTTCAAGCCGCTGTTCGTCTTTCTCTGTGTTACTTTCAGCTATCTTTCGCTCACATTCTGACAACTGCTGCCTAAGCTCACTTTCCTGTGCCTTTAATTCAGCCTTGACCGCCGATATGTCATTAGCCTTGTGAATAGCCTGTTCCTTTTCGGCTATCTCATTAGCAAGTGCCTTGTATTCTTCTGAATCGGTAATATCAATCTCCTGCGGCAATTCCGTCAACTGCTCTGTAAGAACTTCGATAGCTGTATTCAGCATCCCAAGACTTTCCTCATGCTCCGGCAACTCTGCTTCGAGGTCTGCAAGTGTTTTCTTCTCTTTGCTAAGTCTTTCAGCATAAAGGTTTCCGTTATCCGCGATAACTTTTAACGTGTCCGCCTTGTGCTTCTTGAAGTCGGTTCTCAACTCCTCTTTCTTATTCTCACTGTATTCACTACCACAGTAAGGGCAGATAAGGCTATTCTCGTCGAACTGGCGGTTATTCTCCTCAGTCCACTTCTTGCGTTCTACATCGAGATATCCGGTTATACTCTCAATGGTTTTCTTTGACAGCTCAATACAGCTCTCTGTCTCGCCGATAGTCTTTTCCGTCTGCTTAATAAGAAACTTTTTATCGGAAATCTTGTCCTCAATCTCTCGCCTAGCCTTAATATTCTCCTCATTAGCCTTGCGAACCATATCGCTCTGCTTGAACTTCAAATCAAGAATATCGGCACTAGCCTTGTCATATTCAGCCAACATCTTGTCAGTGTCCGTCTGATTGGCTATGCAATTACTTATCTGCTCCTTAAGGCTATTTCTGTGTAATTCAAGGTCAGATACATCTGTGTCCTGCTTAATCTGAATATCTCTTTCCTTTTCCTTAATCTGTCCGTCAAGGATAGGTAAATCCTTTGTGATTTTAGCCTTAGTAGCCTTATTCATAGCGGATAATTCTTCTGTTGTGTATTTCTCTAACAGCGGTACTAACTCGGCTAATTCAGCCTTAGAACGTGCTATATCAAGGTCTGTCACATTCTCAACAAGACTAAATAAGTATTCTCTCATTTCAGCCGGCTTCTGATTTAGAAATGCGTTGATATTGCTGCACATCTTGAATACGCTCATATCAATGTCAAGATATGCATTGAAATCCTTTAAATTCTTACGAACGTCATTGACAAAGTATGCATTATCATCCTTGTAACTGCTGCCATCCTTGCTATAAGTACGTTTCTGCACTTTCTTCATAGTGACTTCTTTTCCGTCAACATCAAGTGTAAGTTCAACTGATACATCCATATCATCAACTGATACTCCGTCAACTTCTCTTCGGACAACTGGATTATCCTTTAGCTCATAATCGCAGTTAAACAAGCACCACAGATATGCCGTGGCTATTGTTGATTTACCTACGCCATTCTCAGCCATAATCTTTGTTATGTCGTAAAAATCAAAATCCTTACTTGCGTAACACATGAAGTTCTCAACCCTCATGTTCAAAAGCTTAATATTCATTCCTCTTAGTCCTCCTTCTGAACGGCTCCTGTAATCTTGCCGTCCTCAATTACAACCGCCATGTTTCCGGCTGCACATAATATCTGCAATTCATCAACATACATTGCATTCAAGTCTGTAATAATCATTTTCGCTTTCCTCCTCTTGCAAATTTGTCTATTATTTTCTTTTTGTCTTCGTCTTTGCCGACAAGATAGAAATAGAAATCCGTCTCCTTATCAAGCATCCAGTCATTAGCATTAAGCCCATGTGAAGATACTATGATTTTCTGTTCTCTTGTCAGTCGCTTAGGCCGCTTCATTCCCTTACTCTCACTCTCCATTCTTCCCACACACCGAACGTCAATGCATCAGCGTGATTCTCAAAATATATGTCAATCCTATTGCCCTTGATTGCACCGCCACAGTCTTCAGCGACAAATGTTCCGATTCCCTCGATATCTACCAGTGAGCTATAAGGAATAACCGTAGGGTCTACCGCTATGGTAACGCCCTCAACGGCACAAGTTCCTGTTGCAGTTATTCGGTCATTCTTTCCACAACACTTCTCACAACCGCAATATGCTGTAAGCGTGAATGTCTGCCATTCGTCCGATGTTTCCTGAATAGGACCATATATCGGCTTCTCTATGTAGTTGGGTGCTGTCGGTGCAACGCATATACATACGGCACACAAAATGCTTAGAATTGACATCGTTCCTCCTAACTACGCATAAGCCATTGCATACCGCTTAACAATATCCTCAAATATCGCCTTAAGCTGTGGCTTTTCGTATATAATTGCAATCTTGGTAGTACCCTCTCTGATTGCTGTTTTGGTGTTTCCGGCTTTTTCCATTCTCGCTGTCTTGTTGTCCTGTAATCTCTTTAGGCTACAATGAGCTATGGTTTCAAGCCGTCCGTACATCTCGTTGTAAAGCGTCTGATAGTCAATGCCGCTCTTAATTGAGATTTCACGGATTCTTGCGTTTATCTCCGCTTTCCAGTCGCCAATCGGCTGTGTGAAAATCTCCTTGATGTTATTGACAGTACTTTCAACCTTAGTTATCTGCTCTGCCTGTCGCTTGGTTTCAAGCTCCTGTCTGCTCATGTTCTCAACAAGCATATTCATAAGCTGTAACTGTGGCGATAACTGCGAGCGGTCAATAGCAGTCTGCTTGACCTTCTCCTCAACCGCCGTGAAATACTCCCTTGCCTGTTCTGCCTTTTCTCCGTTACCCTTAACGGATAACTTCTTAGCAAAGTGAGCTGTAAGACGGTAATCTTTAACTGTGTTACCCTCGACATTGATGTCGAACCCCCACCAGTCCTCATTTTCTACTGCAAACTCGTTGTCGGTGATATTAGCTTTCGCCCATCTTGAAAACTGTCCCTGTGCAAGCCCTAAAAACTCATACAGTTTTCTTGCTGTTGTCATGCCTTCACCGTCAATATCAAGGGCAATCTCAATCGGCGTTCTTGTCTCTGTTTTCTCGACTTCGTTCAAGTTCTCTTTTCTCCTTTCTTGTGTTATAATCTCCTTATCATTCAATAAGGAGGTGACTTGCTTTGCCAGTTGAACAAATTGTGTCTGCTTATGCTACCGCTAAGATTTGCGGTTATAACGGCTCTTTAGATGATTTCAAGAATCAGCAAAAATTGAAGCGGCAATCAACCCTTTCCGTAGGTAGACTTGCTTCTAAAAGCTTCAATCACTGGCGTAATGGCGGTGAGAACTTTGATAGACAGCTCAATGTTAGTTTCTTCAATCTTCTTACCGCCATTTATAATGTCCTGATAATCGTCGATGACATCCATTGCTATGTGCTGTGCAAGTTCGTCAATCCCGATGTATCGGTCATCATCTTTCTTGACTATCACCGCTTTTCCAGTACTGTCTACAATACTGTATCTCTGCTTATCCATTCTTACTCCTTTCTGCTGTTCTCTGTGTCTGCGTGCTTGCTCTGCTGATTCTGCTCTGCCATGTTCTCAACCTTGCCAAGTATGTAGCCCTTGTCAAAATCAGACATCTTAGGAATAGCATCTTTGAGCTTCTCAACTATCAAGCGGTCACTCTCGGATAGTCCATCACCGCCGACTACTATCATTTTCAGTTTGTCCGGTATAAGTGCTTTTGGACAAGATTTTCCAACTTTTTGCCTTAACGCAATCACAGCAGCATCAAAAGTTATGTCGAAGTATTCTCTCCCCAGTGGTGTAATAACTCTCTTGGAATTGAACAGCCTGTGCATTTCATTTTCGATTTCAAATGCATTGTTAATCGGCTTAGTGCAATAATATTGAGCTATACCCACAGGTAATTGCTCTTTTCTTCTGTCTGGATTACTCGAAACTCCTATTTTTACAAACGTCCCACAATCCATTACATACACTCTCTTCATTCCTTGTCTTTCTTGCTCCTCTCTGCCTCTCTGGCTATTGCCATTCCCTCAGCTACACCAAGAATGTAATTCTTCTTATTATCGTCAAGCTTAGGAATTGTGTCAGACAGCTTACGAATAATCTCTTTTTCCTGCTCACTCATTTAATTCGCCTCCTTTCTGTGATATAATGTTTTAAAAACCGGAGGTATTATTATGCTTTTAAAAATTGAAAGAACTATTTTGAAAAAAGTATCTTCAAATATGGTTGGCTCCATTGAACTTTCAAAATTCGGTAAATATTCCGGCGAAGATATTTACCAAGCTTTTTTAGATTTAAAAGAATTAGGCTTTTTCAGAAACGTAGATGTTTCCAATGATAGAACGATGTTTTCTTATGTTTTATCTGTTAAAGGAAAACACTATAAAGAATATGTTTTTCTCGAATTTTTAAGAAATATCCTAATCCCTTTTATTGTGGCTCTTGTAACCGCCACGGCTACATATCATTTAGAAAAAGTAGCAGATAGCTATTCCAGTAGCAGCACCAGCCAAAGCGCTTATGAGTTGAACTGCACCGATTATGAACGGCTCGAACTTATTGAGTAAATCTCGTTTCTGTCGGTATGTCATTTTTTTCAAAAGCTCACTTCCTTTCATACTGTCAAATACGCTAACTGATTGACTATTGCCAATCGGTCTTTACAATTCTTGTAAATCTCTTTATAATGGAGCTGTTGGCTGATACCTTCTTCAACTACTTTCAATATGATATTTTCTGTGACGGATAAGTTCATCAGTTGTTTAGCGGTTGCGGTATCCCTATCAGCCACACCGACAGTTTTATTTGCCAGTTTTGAATATGTCATATACAGCATATCAGCGTGTTCGCTTCCCTGCTGTTTGGCATATTCAACTAACTGCTTCAATACATCTGTTTCAGATTTTCTCGACAGCTTACCGACTGCTCTTGTTTCAATCCAAGACTGCGACTGTTTTTCTCTGATGTAATTCTCCATCTGATTAAAAGCGTTTATATATTTAAGTTTCCAATCTAACGCTTTCTTTCCAGTAAATCCCATTACCAATAATGAAAAGCCATCTCGGTTCATAAGGTACATTGGATATTCCTGTTTATTTTGCGGATGAATGTAACTACTTTTTACAAATAGGGGGTCTCCACCATTTTGGGCACACCCTTTTCCGATTAAATCAAAGTACATTCTTTCTATTTCTGAAATCAGCTTGTCATGTCTTTTACCAAACTTTTCAGCAACTTCCAAACTGCTGCATACAGTTTCACCATGCTCTAAATGTACAAGTTCATTCACGTTCTCACCTCTTTTCTGTTGATTGTAAAACAATTATATGTCATTTAAAAACATTTGTCAACATATTTTTGTTGATTTTTTCAACAAGGCGTGATAATATAAATTTGCAGGAAGGAGGTGTGAAAATAAATGAATGAACGTATTAGAAAGATAAGAAATGCTCTGAATTTGACGCAACAAGAATTTGCTGACAAAATAAAAGTGAAAAGAAACACTGTTGCAACATACGAAATGGGTAGAAGTATTCCTAGTGATTCAGCTATAGCATTGATATGTAAAGAATTTAACGTCAATGAAGAATGGCTTCGGAATGGCATCGGGGAAATGTTTAAATCAAGAACCAAGGAGCAGGAAATCGGAGCTTTTGTCACTGAGACGATGGCTTTAAAAGATGACAATTTCCAGAAAAAATTTGTATCAGCCTTAACAAGGCTAACCGTCAAAGACTGGGAAAATCTTGCTGAAATAGCAAAGAAACTGTTAGATGAGTAAAAGAGGAGAGGGTTATTCCCTCTCCTTTGTCATTCCTTGAATAAATTTTAGGATATGGTCCAATATCCACAAATCATCCGTTTTGTTAATTAAGCCAATTATTTTTCTTCGGTAGTAATCCGCATCTTTTTTCATGTTTTGCATTTCCCCTTTACAACCACACGTTTCCCAGTAGCGATGTACCCATTATAGAACATAAGTTCGATATTGTCAAGCACAAGGAACGGTGCAACGCCAATCACACCGCTCCTCGCCGAAGCTTGATGTTGTTCCAGTTAGGAACATGTCAAGAATAGCATACAATCAATGCCAACTCACTCTCAATCGTGCCAAAAAAATCGACAAAATACGCAGAATTACACGACGCTTTATCTTGACGATGTTGCCATGAAGTACCTCAAAGACTATATTGCGTCAAGGAATGGCTCCAACAACCCCAATGAGCCACTTTTCACCCAAAGTCTGACAACTAAGCCTATGAGTGATGAAGCCGTCAGAGCAACCATTAAACGCATTAAGAGCAATGCTAAGATTGACCGCCGCATTTATCCTCACCTATTCCGCAAGACCACCGCCACGAACATTGTCAAGCGTGGTGGTTCGGTGCATGATGCCGGAGAATACCTCGGACATAAAGACCAGAGTGTTACTGGCAAGCATTACAGCTATATAAGTGAGGAGCACACCCGGAATATCTTTGAGAAATATGTGGCTACGGTGTGATGCCGTAGCCATGTAAATTATTAATTTATCAATATATTTAACTATTCATTTGCTGTCGCTAGGCATACAAAGGGCAAGTCATAATGAGTGTGGCAAAAACAAATGTGAACATTATTCGATTTATTAATCTAAACGAAGCAAAACCAGTCTATTTCTGGTGAGTTACTGATGGCAATATATACTCCAACATTCTACGCATTACAATTAGGATAATGTTATGCCTTGTTCCAAATTGCAAGGTAACTAAAGGTACAATTGACAAAGTCTTTGAAACTATCATTCCAGCATTCTGCCAAGAATCTATCATTATATGAGCCTGTAATTTGCACAATTCTTACAGTATTGTGTGCACTTAGAGCTGTTGCGATGATAATATCTGCTGGTCTATCATGAGCTTTAGGATAATAAATAGTTGCTTGACCTTCGGTTGAAGTTGTTGCCGTTCCCATTTCAAGGCTTGAAATGTTTAAATTATTATTTACTTCGTTTACAGCCTCCGCCGTTGCCTTAACACCACCCTCAATATTATTAAGCTTATCGGGGGTAAGTTCCTCACCATACCCCCATGTATGCTGATTATATTCTACTGCCATAGTTTATGCCTCACTTTCTTTCTGCTCTGTTGCCTTATCGGCATTTCTTTTAAGTTGCGCCGCTTTTTCCAATTCTGCCACTTCTCTGGCAACTGCGACATCTGCTTCTTTCTCTAACTGTGTAGTCAAATCCTTAAGTGCAAGTAGCTTTACCTCAGTTTCAATCGGCGACTGATTGATGTACTGTGCAAGTGAACTTCTGAATGCCCTTATGTCATAATTACTCATGCTACCTCCCCTTTCTTTTCAAGCTCGGTTACGCGGGCTTTAAGTTTTTGTATTTGCCATACACACAGGGCTATTAACTCTTGCTTATTAACTCCAAGTTTATCCTCGTTGATATGGTCAAATAATGCCATGTCTGCCTCGATTCCTGCTTCTGTAATCGCTTTCTCAATGTCTTGTGCGATGAAGCCCAGGTGTCTTTGGGTTTCCACGTATTCTGTGCCTTTGTTATAATAAAATGCTGATGGCTTTAGACTATTAAAAAGTTCTTCCATGTGTTCTTCATCGTCCAGACTTTTGATTGTGTTCTTGTATCGTGCATCTGATGTATTATTAGCGGCAATGCATATCTTGTACCAATCCGATGATGCGGTGTATTCGTCAAAATGTGTTACCCATGTTCCGCTCACGCCTAAACCGTTAGAGTAGAATCGGCGTATACCATCTGTCCAGTATTGCATTATCTCACCTCTGTTATTAACTTGGTAAGCCGGCTTGTCTGCTGAACATTCACCTATTACCCACAGTCCCGCTTCATTCATTACAATGTTGTTTGCCCCTATTGCAATGGCTCCGCCGTCCATTGCACACGCTTCAAGTCGCCGCCCTTTAATTGTTCCGGTTGTTATATTATCAGCATTGATTACAGTCTGTCCGCTTTCTTGTAATGCCGATATTGTGACAAGCCCTTTTAAATCAAGCTTGCTCGATGAAATCAATACTTTTTCGGCACTAGCGTTGATTTCGGTTACAAGCTTGTCTTTCGACACTTTGGTTTCTAGCCCTTCTGCCGTAGCTTTGATAGACGTTTCCAGTCTGCTGACAACCCCTTTTGTTGCATAAGTCTTGCTTACATTCGTCATAATGCCCTCTGCGCTTTCGCTTATCGCTAAGTTCATCTGCGTAGTGGTTGAATAATTGCTTATCGTCTTGCTAAAGTCCTCTTTCAGTTCATCCGCTGAGAGTTTAATGCTTGCCTGAGCATCAATCTTGGTTATGTAATCTGAGTTAACCTTAGTCTCGAACTTTGATAAATCAGCAGATAGTCCGTCTGCCGTAGCTTTATACTCAGCTAACTTCTTATTGACCCACGAAAATTCGGTATCGCCAACATCGGAAAACCCCCATGTGGCACCGCTCTTGATGAACCTGTACGTCTTGCCGGCAACCTCATCATAAACAAGTGCTCTGTTGTGTTTCTTATAGCTTGCGTCTGAATAAGTAAACCTCAATCCCTGCGTAAGCTTATCACCCACCACTGGTCCCGATGTCCAGTTGTACGCCGGATAATTTTGTAAGGTTGGGGTTCCTTGTATGGTGTAGACCTCATTGGCACCATCAAGAGCTTCATTAACCTCACTTATCTGTGCCGTAAGTCCCTCTGCTGTCCTGTTGAACTCTGCACTCAATGTGTTGACATAATCCCTAGTTGTGTACGTCTTAGATATATCTTCCTTGATTCCGTCTGCTGTGGTCGCTACAAGTGTCTCGGCATCAATCTGTGTGATATACTCATTCGTCACCTTGGTTGACAACTGCTCAACGCTCTGAGTAATTCCTTGTGCAGTTACGTTCAAGTCGGCTATTTGCTTCTGAATTACCGAATATTCAGTGTCGGCTATCGGCTCCCATGTCCATACGCTATCTTTTTTGATAAAACGATAGGTTGTTATGCTATCCTCATCAAAAAATAGGGTTCGCTGATGCTTGCGATAAACCTCATCCGAATAAGTGAACTTTGTGCCCTCAACAAGTACATCGCCAACCTTGGGACCGGCTACCCAGTTGTATGCCGGGTAATTATAGAGTGTCGGTACTCCGTGACCGTTGATGACGGTTATCTCGCCATCTATCTGCGATTGCAAACTCTGTATCTTTACATCCAGTTCCGATGCGGTCTGTGTTATCTCATTCTTTAATCCGGCTTCAACATTCGATATTTCCGCTTTGTTCTGGTCTACATCACGGATTAGTCGGTTCACTCTACCTTTAAGTTGTGTAATTGACTTATTAGAGCTGTTTATCTGTGTGGTGCGTAATTGTTCGCCTTGTGCCGTATAACTGTCTGTAAGGGCTTGTATGCCCTTTAAGGTGCGTTCTAAGACATAAGTGTTTATCTCTGCATACTTGCTTGATAGCTTAATTGCATCACCGACTTCGATACATGGGTTTCCGGAACTTGATATCTCCGCCGGACGGTACGTTATGCCTTTAATCTTGTTGAATATGTTAGTTGCAATAGCTTTTAGTGTCGCCGCATCCTTGCCGTACACAAGAAAGTTATTCTCAATAACGTAAGTGTTACTGCCTGTGCCGACAATAGCTCCTATATCGTTCTCGTCCTGTCTAATTTGCAACTTGTCAATCTGTGACACAATGTAGTCTTGATAATCAGCACTTGTGTAGTAGCTCTTGTTGATTGTTATAGGTGCCGTGTTGCTAAGGTATACAAACTCGAATTGCCCACTTCTGCCGATATGCCCCAAGCAACCGTTAATCTCGCAGATAGCATTGAGGACTTGACCGCCGCTAAGTTCGTCAGTGTAAACACCTCTGCTTACAGTCATAGTATCGTTGACAAGAGTAAGTTCTTTTTGCGTGATGCCAAAATGAGCAAAAAAACTGTCTCTGAAAGTCTTGAATGTGATGTAAGTGTCCGTTGTTGGCAAGATATTGTTGTACCAATCAACAACATCGGTGTTAATCACATCGTACAACGCATCGTAAGCCTCAATCTCGCGTTTAATTCGGTCTGCCGTAGGTTTATCAGACACAACTTTATAACGCCCTAAAATGAACGAATTATCGCTGTTGCCATCAAGGATTATCTTGACAGTTATCCACTTGTCTTTCAGTGAAGTAAAAATATTTGAAATTGTGAACTTAACCGTCGCCGCTTCACATGCTCCAAATGTTAGCTCATTCTCGGAGCATAAGCTCTCAGTCAGTTCAAAGCTCTCTTGATGTAGCTCCGTGTTGGTGATTGTAACGGAGCCGTCATCGGTTGTGATTATGAACTGCTTATCCACATTCTGACGATAAAACAAGTCTTGCAAAGTGTAATCAACCATCGTATACACCCCCAATAAATGCCATTCTGAATGAACTGTAATGTATCTCTCCACCGTATGTGCCGTATATTTGCGGTTGAAAGTCGGCAAGGTAGCCTTTTTGCGTTACATAATCGTTGTACTCAGGAATAAAAGCTGTGATTATACACTCTCTACCCCTTGAATTAGTGTAACTGTTGCGAATGTTCGACATAAGCTCCTTTAATTCACTGCCTGTCAGCATGGCACGCACGTCAAACTCAACCTTTAATGCTTTCAATTCCACGGCGTTACGGTGCAAATAGCCGTTAGCATCCGTGTAATCGTCTATGTCTTGCATGTTTACATAAGCCTTGTAGCTGTCAGCCTTGATAAATTTTTGCGGGATGATATATTCTCCCACCTTAACTAAAAAACCGCCGTATGCCACCTTTACCGCCTTTCTAGGGCATAATAAAAGCACCTATCAATGATAGATGCTAAAATGCTATGTCCTGTCCTGTCTTGTTTGTAATAAATGCTCCCTTGTAGCCGGACGCTAACAGCCTGAGCCTTGTTGCTGTAGCACGCCAGTAAGCCTCGTATGCTCCGACCTGTACATGGTAGTTGCCCTCATAGTACTTAATTATCGCATCGTAGCCCTTGCTCTTAACGTCCCTTGCCATGTTGATTGCGTAATTCTTGTTGACAAAAGCTCCGACCTGTACACGATAGTACTTATCTGTGGTCGCCTGTACCGTCTGCCCTGGTAAATCAGCGTTGACATACGGTGTCGGGTCTATCCAGTCGAACTTTGACGTATTCATAAAGGAGTTAGCTCCCCAAAAATCACTAGCGTTGACAGTATAAGGTTTCTTGTACTTGCGAACCTCAAAGTGAAGATGTATGCCTGTTGAATGACCGGTGTTGCCAACAACGCCAATCACATCACCACGCTTAACCACATCACCTGTCTTAACCCTAAGCTCCCTCATGTGTCCGTAGCCAGTCACATAGTTGCCATTATGCAGAATCCACACAGCGTTGCCATAGCCGTCACCGTTGCCAGCGTAAAGCACTGTGCCGTCCGAATGAGCCACTATGTCGCTCTGAATGTATCTGTTGTCCTTCTGCGGAACAAGGTCAACTCCCTGTGCATAACCGCCATTCTTGACAGCTTCAACGTGCTGTGCATAATTCTGCGTCACAGCATAGCCCTGAACTGCAAATACTCTGTTACCAATGTTCATAGTCTTATTCCTCCATGTGTCTAATTTTATCTAATAAAAAAGACAGCCCACACGGACTGCCCTTTATATTATCTATATAATTTACTGTTTTTTATTAATATATATATTTATATATATATATTAATCTTATCTATACTATTCTTATCTAATCTAGGTTACGCTTTGTTGACAGAATGTATACAGATTTTAGTATAGTAAATCGTAAAAGCAATTTTAATTAAAAACAGCACCCTAAAATAGGGGCGCTGTTTCATGTATATTAGAAATCATCATCTTTATAATCCAGTTCTATTCCTATCTCATGCAGAACTTTTTGAACAAAAGGCTTTGGAAAGTAGAACCATCTCAGTTGTAAGTAGCCTTCCAGAAACTCTTTAAGAGTAGCCTTTGAAGCGCCCTTCTCAATATATGCAACTACATGATGTACGCCGCCGAAATCGGGGCGATTGCGCAGAGTGACAACCCAGCCATCGCCACTTCGTGTGTACTCCCTATAGTTCCACCAGTTTCTTGCCACGCGATTCTTCGCAAGAATCTCTTCGTACTTTTCGTGCGATAAAGCACGGCAGTACTTGTTGAAGCCGCAAAGCCACATTACTTTTTCTTCATTACCATGAGGTAATGCAAGCGGCATTATTTTTGGAATATCTCCGTTGCATTCAACTAAGTAGGCATCTCCAACCTTAGCTGGCTGAACAAGCACCGTCTTACCTTTCCAAAACAATGTCAAGGTACCATTGTCAAAGGAATATGTAGTGCTCATGGAGCTACCTACATTTCCTTCCTGAGAATCCTCTGTTATAAATAATCTCTGATTTGCCATAACGTGCCTCCTATACTTATTTGTTATTCTTTTATTCCGGAACGTAGTCTTCCTTGACTACCTCTATTTTTAGCAGTCTTTCCCATTTGACGAACTTAAAAACTGCCTTGCTCTCTGTACCGTCATCGCTCTTGATAAGCGTGCGCTCATTAACTGCTACTATTACCGGTTTATCGCCTGCAAGCTTCAAGAACTCTGCCTGTAAGCCTATCGGAGCAACTATAGCGATAATGTCTGCCTGTGCTATCTCATCCTGTAATTCCGTTGCGTGCTGGATTGTTTTGTCAACCTGTACAATGTCAACATCCCCCAATGCTGTTCTCTGCTCATCCGTCATCTCATGTCTGCTGAACCATAATACTTTTTTCATCTTGCTAATCTCCTTTATTTTTCTTCCTCAATCACTTTAATCAAGTCATTCAACCACCATGTAGCCATTGCCGATAATTGAGGAAAATAGTCCACAATATCAAGTGGGTACTGCGGTGCGTGTCCAGTCTCCGCTTCGTATATCTTCTTTGCCGCATCTAGGTCATATTCTTCACCTATGCGCTTTAAAAGCCTGTGGCAAACGTACGAAAGCTTGCAATTCGTCTTGTACGCTACCCATTCAAGGTTGCTTCTGTTGCGCATATACCAACTCTTGACCTTAGGCACCAGTGTATTGCTTGTGTTGTACTTGGTGTCCTCAACCTGCACCGGTGCAACCGCTGTCTGCGGCTGTGCCTTAGCCTTGAAGTAACCGCTTATCAATTCGTCCTGCACTTTCCAAGACAAATCATCCGTAAAGGCTTTTACCAACATCAGATAGCCACGCTCTGTCAATACTGTTATACCTCTGCTTGGTACAACGATATTTCTAATGTCCGTTAAACGGACATTAGCATTTTCTGCTCCTAATTGAAGCATAAAATAATGCTTATCTACCTCAAATCTGCTCCTGTTTCTGTTGAAAGTCTTTCTCGCCGTTCCACTTGGTCTCTGATGTACTGTGTCAATATCCTTGAATGTGACAACTCTCTGACCGTTGTACTCACGGATTGCCAGCTCTGTTCCCTCAATTTTTACAAGCTCTGCCATTATGCAACACCTGCCTTTCCTTTTGAGGTAAGTTCATAGCCACCCATGACACGCTCTACGCTCTTGCCATTCGTAGCGGCGGCGAAAATTGCGATATTGTCTAAGTACTTCTCGTTATCGCAATCCAAGATAACCTGCATAATGATTTTTCTCAACTGCTCTTTCCTGCACTCGCAAAGCAGTCTCATGTTTTCCTCGTCTACCTTGTCAAATTCTTCTCTCCAGTTAATTCTTGCCATATCATACCATTCCTTTCTGTTAAAAACCTCTTGATTTTCCGCAAAAGGAATGATAGTATAGATTTATCAATTCCTTTGCGGATTGTACATTTAGGAGTAATCGTGTGACCGCCAAATCTTGCGATTACTTCTTTTTTGCCTTTTGGTATTCATCTTCGATACCACGTCTGACAATCTCTGAACGGCTTACATTGAGTTTTTCTGCCGAATAATCCAACTTCTTAACGGTTTCGTCATCAAGCCTTGTCCTCAACATAAAGTCTTTGGGATTGTCTTTGATTTTTTGCCCTATTTTAGGCGACACGCTTATCACTCTCCTTTTATTTTGTAGCAACATTTTGTTGTGCTTTTATAATACATTTGTTGCTACATTTTGTCAAGAGTTATTTTTAATTTTTTGCAAACAAAAAGGAGCTTTTCAGCTCCCTCTTGCTTATCTTCTTCCGTCTAAATAAAACTCCACTCGGTCAAAAGTTTCAGAACAGTTTAACTGCTTTGAAATAGATTTTCCCGGTTTTAATTCGCTGTCATCATCAGTAAAATAAGTATAGTCCCAATCTACCGGCTCTTTGCCATTAAAAAATATTGCATAGCCTTCAACAAACCTTGCTGCTTTATCGCCATTATTAGTTACCTCATATATTGCACCATCTTTTATGAGTGTTTCCGTGTAGGATAAATCCTGTATAACCGATTCGTACCAACCATCTGTTTTTGTTGATATTTCGGTGTCACAATAAGCAATTTCAGCATCCGTATCAAACATTTCTGTTATTATGGATGTGCAACCCGAACCTAAAGCGTCAAATTCAGCATCGTCAACGCTTACAAGTGAGCCATCTGCTGTATATGCCTTTGAATTTGCTGTAACATTTAAGGTCTTATCCGTATTGTTCTTTACAATGACAAAATGAAACGTACAAGCATAGCTGGGAATATTATATTCTGCAACTATCTCAACGTCACTGTTCTCTTGTTCAGTGGTTTTTACAACTTCTGTTGTAACTTCTTGTGTCGATGTGTCTTTTTCTGTAGTTGTCGGTGCTTGTGTAGTTTCAGCTTGGGTAGCTTCCTGACTGGTAGTCTCTTTTTGCTTTGCCAGTTCGGCTTCAAGTGACTGCTTTTCCACCATAAGGCTATCATATTCAGCTTGCGAACTGTTGTTAGATGAACAGCCCATAATCAATGCGGCAGATAAAATAATTACTCCGATTTTTAATCTTCTCATATTATCTGCCCTCCTTGCTGTCAAGGTGCTTTCTGATTGCGTGGACATCAAAGCAAAGTCTTATACCCAAAAATAAGCAAAACAGGCTTAAAAAAATGCCTATTATCCACAATAAAATCATAAATCTACCAGTTAAAGCCAAAAATACACCTAACAAAAAAGCTAAACCAAGCAGTATGGATATTACATTTATTTTGATATCCTCACTGCTTTTGCTTTGATTGTCGGTTTTAGTGGTTTTTTCTTCCATATAACAATACCTCCCATATTTGTGTAGTGGCTTAATACTACTACTTTATGGGAGGTATGTCAATTCATGCGACAAGTAATTTTTTGGTCGGATTGGTGGTTTACGAGGGATTTCTATGAATGGCATTAAGAAATCCTGTGAATTTTTACGTTTTTTTCTTTAGCAAGCTTAATAATGTCTTTTTCTACATCAGAAAATTCACACAAGAAATACTCTCCATTTTTTCTACAATTTTTGTATTTTTTGTGAAGCAGATTTTCTAGTTTTTCAGAATCATCAAAATTATCTGTAAATAGAATTTTTTCTATATCCATTCCAGAAGCATGTTTTAATTGATTAACTCTCTTTTCTACATCTGCGGCAATTCCAATTTTGACTGTTCCGTTGCTCATTTTTAGCAAGTACAGGCTTTTACTTGATGTGTTTGACTTCACATTTATCATGTTCTTTAAAATTTCTTCTCGCACCGCATAAATCATAAAAGGATATAAATCACTTCCTGCTTCTAGCAAATAAGCTTCGTAAGCTTCTAACAAGAGCAAAGCCGAATTGCAATAGGCTTTGTTAAAGCTTGCGTATACAGCACTTTCTAACAATATTTCCGGCTTTCCAATTCCATCCCGAATGAACCTTGACAATTTTTCAGCCAACTCATAATTTGTTTCTGACAAATACTCATACAAAAATTTTAAATTTTCTGTGTAATCTTGAACGCCCATATTGTCTCCTCATTGATGATTTGTAATAAAAACCCTCAACAGATACGTCATGCACCTGTTGAGGATTTTTTTTAAAATGTGTAAGCGTCACGCCCTGTCCGCTTAAAAAAGTCTCTTGCATACTCTCTTGAAGCTTTGCCTATATCGCTTTTGCTTATGCCGTATTCCTTGGCAAGTATGCGTTGCAATAACTCGTTCTGCTCTCTCAGTAGTGCGTTTGTCTCGGCATTGTCCACGCTCGAACTTGTGTTGTAATAGTTCTGCGTTGTGGTACTTGTCGATGTGCTTACGCTCGGTGTGTAATCGGCATAACCGCTGTACAACTGCTGTGGGTGAACCGCCTCAACCATTCCAAAACCAAAATCCTTGATAGACAATTCTGTCGGCTTGTAAAGGCTCTCCATGCCCTCCTTAAATCCCTCTGTAGTGTAGGCACCAAGTTCAAACATAACCCTTGATGGTGAGTGAATATCAAGGGCAGATTGGATAGTCTTTGCTACGTTCTTGGCTATCTCGTCTGCCTTGCTGTATACTGACTGCTCCATTGAGGTCAAGCCATTAAGGAACCCGCTCATTGTTTGCACGCCTATATTGGTAATAGGTTTTAATAATGCAAGCTGAAAGCCATTAAGTAATTTAGCAGCGTAAGTTTGCATTGCACTTAATGACTGTTTTGTGTTGTTCGATATGCCCTGGTTGTAACCAAGAACATCATATAGAGCAAGTTTAGCAAACTCCTTAGACGGACTGTTAATGTCGTGTGATGTAGCAAGACCGTTCAAGAGACTATCTCCAACACCAATCATTAATCTATTAAGCTTCGGCTCATACGTTTTCATTGCGTCCGTATAACCGCTTACGTCATACCCTGCCATGTCCGCAAATGCCTTAGTTGTAATGTCTGAATTGGCTAATATGGCATTACCAAGAGTATTTGCAGTTCGCATCGCCCATCCGCTTACGTCATTCTCAGACAATGTAGCATTCTCAAGCCACCGCTGATACAGGTGATTATCTTTAGATGGTTCAATATTAAGAGCTTCCATTCCTTTACTAAGAGCATCTGAAATTGGTTTAAAAGTATTTTTGTCAAAACTCTTAGCCACGTCCTGAATAGGATTCTTGAATAGTTCGGCAATGCCCCAGTCTTTAGTTTGTGCATTCTGGAAAGCTTCAACTCCTGCTTTCTCAACTTGTGACTGAATATAATCGAAAGTTGTACTTATCTGTGACGTAATATTATTCTTTTCTTCATTCCAGTTAGCACTTTGAGCTTCTTTGTACTGGCTAATCCAATCAAGATATGTAGAGGCTTCCTCTGGCGTGATTCTGCCTATTTCAAGGGCGCGCTCGGTGGATATTTTCCATTCGTTTGCTCGGTCCATAAGGCTCTTATAATACTCATCAACCTCATTGAGCTTTGTTTGCCCTGCTTCTGTAATATCCGCTATAGCCTTAGTGGTTTCTTCGACACTTCCGAAATTAATATTCATCATGTCGCTAACGGTATTTTCTAATTCTACTTGACGTTTAATTGCCGCTTCACTCAGATAATTCATGTCATCAAGAAGCGAATTGAGAGCGTCTACATCGGCTTGTGTGGCAGTACCACTAAGTATTTTATCGAAAATGACATTTGCTTGTGTTTCCATGTCAGTGTATATGCCATTAAACTTTGCATTGAACTGAGACAAAATAGTTGTCATGGTTCCTACATCAATACCTAATTGCTCAGCAGTCTGACTAGACATATTCTGTAACGCTTGCCATGCCATATCAGAGTTTACTTGCAAATCATCACGCAACGCCGAAGCTAAGTTACCGACAGCTGTTTTCATATTCTCAATGTCATTATCTGTCACATTTTCAAGCCCTAAATTATCAAAACGGAATTTAAGGTTGTCAACTTCTTCACTTGCATTTTGTAAATTGGTGTTAACCCTTTCGAGTTCCGTAGCAAAGTTTGTCATGTCCTCACTTGATGTGCCGGTCGAATCAATAAGCTCAATCACGCTTTGGGCAATATTGCTTATTGCGGTTCCTTGATTGTCGAACACGCTTGCGTCAACAAATTTATCAACCATGTTGTCATAAGCTTGTTCAACAGATATAATAGCTCCTGCCACCGCTGCCAATGCACCAACAGCAAGCACTACATAGCCGCCTGTGCTCAATGAAGCTATCGCTGTACCAAGTTTACCAACACCCTCGCCAACACTAACCGGCTTTGCACTTGAAATTTTCAAAATTGCATCTGCAAATTTACCTAAGCCGGTATTTATACCGCTTGCAATAGCAGAATAAGCTTTAAAGGCAAGAAGAGCTGTTGCGACGCCACCTAAAGCACCACCCAATGTATGCCACACTGGAGCCGGAACTAAATTAAGTGCTTTAAATAATATTTCTACGGCACCACCTAAAAGATTGATAGCAGGCGCACCGATATTGGATAAACCCTCGATAAAATCCAAAAAGCCTGTGCCTGTACCAACTGTAAACTTTTTAGCAAAGTCCAAAATGCCGTTAAAGCCGTTTTTAAGCTTCTTCCAGTCAACTTTACCGCCCCATGTTTTAAGCGGTTTAAACATGCGCTCAAAAAAGCCTTGCACTTTATCAGCCCATGCCTCAGCCTTATTCTCCATCTTGTCAAAAGCATCGTTCCATACTTTCTCGTACTCCTCGGTTGCTTTTACTATCTCGTCTGTGAGGTCGATTGTGTCACCGCTTACGCCCGTGCTTTTGCTCGTATCAGTGCCAGTGCTAATTACGTTAAGTTCATCGAACCCACGAACACCCTTTTGCGCCTTGTCAGCTGCCTTAGCCACATCGTCATAGCCATCTGCCATATCCTCTAATCCGTCAGAGGTATCCTTATAACCGTTCTGCCCGAAAGCGTCAAAATCAATCTTAACACCCATAAGGCTTGCAAAGCTCACAAGCATACGTTTGATTGCGATTGTTGTACCATTGACAACAGGCATAACCTTTTGAAGGACAGGTATAAACAACTGCCCGAGAACCATACTTGTTTCTTTGATATTTGTGTTGAATTGCCTAATCATGTTACTTGGACTGCTTATTGTATTAGACAAATCACCCCATGAAACCTTAGACTGGTCAAGTATAGCAAGTACTCTTAACTGCTGCTTTTCCATCTGCGTCATTTCACTTATGGATTTTTCAACACCTAAGTTGTAAGCGTATGTCGCAAGTGTAGCATTGGTAATATCAATACCATACTTGTACAACGCCCTTGACTGACCGATTAAGCCACTTTGTATGTTGGTGGCTACCGATGAGTAGTCAACATTAAAAAGAGAGCTTATATCGCCGGCAAGCATTGTCATTGACTTTGCTACCGCCGTGGTTGTCTCTCCTGTCTGTCCAAGTGAATTAGTCACCGAAGCAAGTTGTGACGCAAACTCCGTAACCTCTTGAATATTCAAGCCTAAGTTCTTTGCGCCGTCTGCCGTGAGCAAGCCACCCTCAACATCAACCTGTAATCCTGAAAGTTTACCAAGCAACGCGCTCACCCTGTCGGAAAAGCTATTCGCATAATCAGTGGCATTGTCATAGCCGAATTTCTCAAAATCTTTGCCCCATTCGGAACCAATTTTGCCGAACGCAACCGCATAGTAATTGAATGCTTCTATGTAGTCCGTGGTGCTTTCAATCGAAGTCCACAAGCCCTTAATGCCACGAATGACCATAAAGTATGAAGCGTAAAACTTACCGAACGCCTTAGCTAGTGACCATGTGCTTTTGGTTGCCGTCTGTGCGCTTCTCTGAACCCCATTTAGGCTTCTTTGAATTGTCCGTGAAGCAGAACCTACCCTTGACCCTTGGCTTGCTAAATTCGCCAATGCGTTAGTCATCTGGATGACGTTATTGCTTACTGTCGGTGCACTTGCAAGCGTTGTGAGCAAATTTGTAAGCGAAGTTGCCAACTGCGGCATGTTGGTAATTGAGGTCTGCACACTCTTGTTTCCGAGCTTGGATATGTTCTTTGCAACTTCACCAATCTGCGCCGCATTTTCAGACACCGCCGTAAACTGATTAAATGCGCTCGCCGTGGAATTAAGTGAGCTTGCAACCGTATTAAGTGCCGAACTGTCAACACTTGCTATTTTAGTGATGTTTTTTGCAAGCCTTGTAAAGCTTGCTGTGCCGACATCGTTTATCGACTTCATGGACGCGCCTAAATTATTGACATTCATAGCCAATGTACCAAGCTGTGAGCTGTTGACACTCCCTAATGCCGATGCAAGTATGCCAAGCTTAGTGATAAGGGTTTCAATGCTGTCATTTGCTTTTTTGGCGTTTGCTTGCAACCCAATCTCCAAGCTGTCAACTTCTGCCATTCTCTCACCTCCTCGTCATAAAAATAAAAGCGGCACAGATTACTCCGTACCGCCTCTTTCTCTCTTATTGCGTTCAAAGCTCTCTTGCATACCCATAAGCTGTGCAAGTAGCTCCTGTCTTTTTCGTTCTGCAAGCCGTTCTTGCTCCACTGGGTCTTGTGCAACATATATAGCCTGTTCAGGATATTCAACCTTATCCTTGCCCCATGCACCGCCTCTTGTACCGATGATGATAGCCGGCAAGCCGTATTGTCTTGTCCATAGCCATACTTCCCTGTCTCGTTCCTTGCGTCTAAGTTTCTCACCCTCTAAGCAATAGCCTAAAGTTTTAGGTGTGAGTTTCTTGAACTCTTCAAGGCTTATGCCAATAGAAAACGCAAGCGGGAAGTATTCTTCCCATATCAGTTTGTGGAAATTTACTTCTTTCCCTTTGCTTTCTGCATCTGCTCCAGTTGCTCCGCCGCCGACTTGTTCATCTGCTCGATTGTCTCCTGAAGACCGCTCAAAACGAAAAAACCATCGTCCTCCATGCACTTCTTAATGTCATCAAATAACTGATAATAACCGTACTTGCTGTCGGTCTTTCTCTTATGTTTAATATATTCTCGTGTCAGAGCCTTAGCTTCTGCCTTAGTGACCTGATTATGCTGTAAGCAGCCGGCATAAAACGCCATGTGACATACCTCGCTATAATCAGCAACCATCTTACCGGCACCATTAGACATTGCGGTGATTGTGTTGCCGTTCTCCTTATAAATGTATGCTCCGGTCATATAATCGAACATCTTCTGCACGATGTCTTTATTTTCTGCGGCATCAAAGCCAAACTCTAACTTATATTCCTTGTTATCAATATCAAATGTTATCATTATGCTCTCCTTTTCCTCCTATGCTTGCCATAGGAAAAGGGGCAGTCCGTAGACCGCCCTTCTCTGTCAAATAATCACTTACTTGCCATACATCGACAAGTAATCATCGGCTGTATCGTCATTCAGTACAGCCATATTAGCTGAATGACTTACTATTCCCCCGGTGTAAGCTCCACCTTTGTGTCAAGTCCTTTGTATTCCTCGATTGTAAGGTTGATTTCAACTGTTGCAAGACCATTCTGGTCTGTTGATGGATGTGGAATCTCATCTGGCGGTTGAGCCACAACAAAAAAGCTCTTGGTCAAGCCCTTAAAAATCGTCTCGAACCACATTCTCTTGCCGCCGGTAAGAGCTTTATACGTTGTCATAAGAGCTTCCCATTCTGCTTCTGTCTCGTCTGTAAGATTGATTGTAACAGTCCATGTACCGCCTGTATCTGCTCTACCCTTAATACTTCTTGTTACCATATCTTCAAGTGCTGATGCGTCGATGGTCTGTGGGTCAATAGTAATTCCCCCAATAGTATTAATTCTGGTAAGCTGTGTGAATGTTGTCGGCTTAGTTCCGGCTGTTGTTTCTGCGCCGTAACCAAACGTAACACCTAATGTAGATATACCTGCTACTGCCATTTTTTTGTCCTCCTATAAAAATGAAAATAAAAAAAGAGCCTTAAAAAGCTCTTAGTTATAACAATCTGTCATTTGCACCGATAACGCGCCCGAAACGCGCGGTGCTTCTGTAAATTTTGTCTGCGTATGAAGTTTCTGGCATCGGTTTAGCCTCGAACCGCATAGTCTTGAATACCTCAGCAATCTCACTCATCACCCAACGCACATCCGAACTGCTTGTGTTAGTTGTGACATCAACTTGAAATGTGACAAGTAAGCCGTTAATGGATTGTCCGTCAATCGTTCGCCCTTGCTCTGTCGGTGCCAACATGTGGATGTACACTGTTGGGAATGTCGGTGAACTGTCACTCTGCCCCTTGTCGGTAAATAGCAAGTTGGGGTATTTCTTCTTGATTGCTGAATATGTCTTAGCCTTGACAATCGAATATATTGTGCTTTCAATGTCATACGCCCATGCGTTTTCACTCGCCATTAGTCCTTGAATACCTCCTTTGCTGTGCTGATAACGATTGACCTAAGCTCATTCGCTGTGTTGTACATGAACGGTCTTGACGGCATACCTTCTGTAAAGTACCAGTTGCCATCCTTACCCTTATAAAACCAACCATAACGCCCATCGGCAAGCTGTCTGATTGTCTTACCACTTGCATACTCCCAAGTAACGCCCTCAGGCAATGTGCCTTTATATGGCTGTGCCTTGCCGATAACGCCAGTTCCAAATTCAACAAAAACAGCGTGTGAGCTGTCTGCTACAACCGCCCATACGCCGCCACCTTTTACGCTTCCTTTATATTCAGAATGAATACTTGAAAGCAATTCAGTTGTGAATATTGCGTCAAGCTCCGCAACCTGTACTCTCGCAATCTCAACGCCTCTTTCTGCCAGTTTTTCCGCAAGTAGTTGACATTTATATGTCAGATAATCTTGATAGCTCTGCAAGCCTTTTATTGCGTTCTCAATGGATTTCTGTGAAAATACATTAACAACAATCTTGTGCTTTACCATCACTTCACCTGAGCTTTCAGCATATATTTTGTGGAAGTCAAGGACGGTTTTACTCCGACAACAATGAAATCCGCTGTAATCTCGTCAACATGAACCTTGTCCTCGTCCTTGTAGCCAATTTCACTATCAAGCCATATAACATCACCTTTGCTCAATGGTAGCTCGTTGCGTTCCGTCAGCATAACTGCATCAAAGTCTGCCACGTTAAAGCCATACTCTTCCGCCTCTGCTTCGCCGCCGCTAAAGGCGATATTTGCTTTGAAAGCAACCGGCAGTGAATAGCCTATGTATTCCTCCTTGATGCGCGGTATCTTATTACCATCGTCATCAAGATACGGAATAAAGTTACCTTCGCTGTCAGTGTAGCCCTCATAGATTATGTTGCCCTCACTGTCAGTCTCATAAACAACTGTACGCTGTCCTTGCCGAGAATACTTCATGTTCTGCTTATTGATGTCAAGCATCTTTCTTTACCTGCTGCTTGTAAATCTGATTTACGCCTGTGCTTGACAGCCCCGACACTATGCCGACCGCAATAGCATTGAGAATGTCATTTGCCGGGAAATCAGGAATCACATACATACCGATAATACCTAAGATACCGCCTGCAATACCTACGATTATGGGAATGTAGTTGTCCTTAATCTGTGGGATTGCCTTAACAGCTAACCCGATTAAGTAAGTGATAACAACGATTGCAACTACTGTTGATACCTGTGTAATATCCATCAATCCTTACCTCCTGCTTTGCCTAAATGTAATGCCTGTATCTCGTTATACATCTTCGTAACCATGCCGTTACCACCTAATGCGTGGTATGCGTTGTACATCTCAACGAAATTGTCATACGCATAAGAAGGTATTTCACCCAACTTCATATATTTGTCGTGATATTCAATGAGTTGCACACGCAAGAGTAACATTGTTCCTTTGCTGTTTGCGTCCTTACCTTTCTTTTGCTGTTGCAAAAGCCATACTATATATCCGAGTATTACAGGTAATGCGATTGTATATGTCTGCAATAAAAAATCCATTATGCTGTTTCTCCTGTAATCGTAAAATTGGCACACCGCCCACCACCCTTAAAGTGTGCCGCCTGCTACCATATTGGTAACGCACAATCTTCTTATAATACCTTAACGAATGGAATTACCCCGGCGAGTAGATTATTGCGGTCAACCCAATTACGGCTAATGCCGTTCTCGGAGTAACTTGCCATAAAGCTCTCACCAGCTTGCGAGTGGTCATACACGGTGAGATTGACGATAACGCTCTCGTACTTGGCTAAGTCATCATCAATTTGCTCTTGTGTATAACTGCTCGGATAATTCCTTACGTTGACAATCTCTTGCTTTGCCTGCTCAATAAGCTGTTCGATGTGCGGATTGTCCTCTAACTCGTCCCATATCACAACACTAGCATTTTCAGTTGTCTCAATATGATATTGTTTAAGCCTTATCTTGACCTGCTCTAATGTTGTGTATGACATAAGCCCTCCTACAATCCGAACTTCTCGATTAACAGCTTTTTAAGCTCCGCACCGCTTAACAGCTCAGCACCGCCGATACCCTGTGTCTTGGCAAGTTCCTGTAAGTCTGCTGTAGACATGCGGTTAATAGCAGTCTTTGTCAAGTCTTTATGAGCACTCTTAGGCAATTCCACAGGCGTTGCAGAATTGCTCCTTGCCTTGATAAGCGGTCTGCCGATTTTATTTTTATTGCTTGCAAGTTCCTCAATCCTTGCCTGACTAGGGTTTGCACCGAGGCGAGGGTATTCGTCCCCCACCTCGTATACATGATTAAGGTCTTGTAAATCTTTGAACCTGTAAACTACCTTATAGCCCATTCTGTCTCTCCTAAGCTGCTTCTGCCGTAATAGTTGACTTGATAATTCCGTCAAGTCTTTCAGCAAAAAGCACAATGCCGGAAACTACTGTGTCCGATGCTGTCATGTTTGTGTAATCAGGTGTCTCATGAATACCGATAAGACCTGTCTGGTCTGATGTGAAGTCAAATGCCTCTCCAAGGTCAGCACCATTGACAGGAATATAATAAAGCACGATATTGTCCTTTGCCGTTGCATAGATAGTTTTCTGCGGCACCTTGCTGTCAAAAATAACAGTTCCAAGGTTAAGGAAATTCTCAACGTATGTCATGCCGAAAGCTGTCTGCAATGTAATAGGAGCCTTTGCGAGATAATCTGCAACATCAAGTGGGTTCATAAAGTATACAGCCTCGATGGAATCATCCTCGAACTTAACCTGTAACTGTCCCCATGCCTGAGCAAGTGCCACCTGAAAGCCTTCTCCTGTTGCCGTTCCTGTGCCTGTTCCAAGGAATGTGAAAAAATCGCTTCTAATGCCCTTCTGAACATCAAGCAACATTCTGTCAGTTGTCATCTGCACTGCCTGGTCATAGCCGCCGCTAATAATCGCCTCTGCTGATGTTGCCTTTCTCCACTTCTTAAGAGTGATTTCCTCGTAAGGAACCGCTACTGTCTGATACTTGGAAAGTGGAATAGTTTCGCCCTCTGCAACCTTTCCATCTACAAGTGTTCCTGTAGCCTTATAAGACTTCAGTGTATAGCCTGCCTGCTTCGGAATCTTCCTTGTTACTCCGAGTGCCTCAACTAATTTCTTGATGTTCTCACTAAAAATGTTTACAAACTCGACCTCTCTCGCTCTTACAAGGTCGGTCTTCTTGATTAAATTTGCTTCTGCTGGCATATTTTTACCTCCTAATTAAATAATTCCATATTCATAGCAATGGCTCTTCTTCGCTCTGCTCTGTCAGGAATTGCCATAATCTGTTCCTTGGTCATGCCGGAGTATTCGCCTCCGATGTTCATTCTAGGTCTTGACTTCATCCATTCCGTCTGTGCTTCTGCGACTGCTGCTTTCTTTTCAGCTTCTATGATTGCTGCTATGGCGTTATGGTCTGCATCCGAAACTGCATCAATCAGCTTCTCTATGGACTTTTCCGACACGCTCTTATAAGCATTAACCGCCTTAATATGATTCAGTTCCTTAATGGCTTCCTCATACTTCTCATTCTGCAAGCGTTCAGCTTCTGCCTTGGCTTCTGCTTCCTGCTCTTCGGTGGTTTGCTT
>ENA-ORTQ01000405-ORTQ01000405.1-human-gut-metagenome-genome-assembly--contig:-NODE-405-length-56245-cov-5.921427_pt1 | contig 56245 bp, 47 predicted proteins | sample MGYA00241912_ERZ509188 | MGnify/ENA primary metagenome ERZ509188 (study PRJEB26280, sample SAMEA2338849) | human gut metagenome | biome: human gut; feature: human-associated habitat; material: faeces...
CCTGCACCTGTTCCCATTCCTCCGGCGTCACAATCGCCTCATGGCAGCCCTCAATGACCTCCCATTCCTCACGGGGGATAATGTCATAGGTATTGGAGCGGATGCCTTTCTGGTGCGTCCGGCAGACAAGATGTGCGCCCTTATAAAAGGGATTTCGCAGGATATGGCTGATCCTTGCGCTCCCCCACCTCTAAAGATTTCAAATTCTTTTAATTATAATTTTCCTCTTACATTTTGATTTTGACATTTATACCTCTTTTTAAAACATAAAGTTTAAGATCACATACGGATTACTTTCATTTGATATTTCTTTAATTCTTTCTTTTCTTCCCATATACAAAAAATTCATAATATCATTAAATTCTGTTGTCTCTGGATCATTTCCTGTTAATATTCCATTTTTCTCATAATATGGCAAAGCACTTTCAAAATCTAAATATAAAGCACCATTACTGTTAATCAGTTCTCCTACTTCTGAAATCTTACTTTTGCATAATATATACATATTATCAGGTGAGATATTCTTGATAAATTTAGCTATCTCTATGCCCTTATTTTCAGATATCTCATTAAATGCATTTTCTGTCACTGTATCCAATTTAATTAAATCCTGTTTCTTTCCTTCAACCCATGCAGTTGCTTCATCAACATTAAAGGTCTTCACAATTGCCAATACCAACTTATCAATAATTGAAATATTCTTTGGGTACTTTTTATGCAAAAACAGCAAAACTTTTATTTAAGATATTACTTCCATGAATCTGACGAATTAAATCTTTTAACGGAAAAAAATTTGTCTTTTCCTCATCCAACCACTCTGGTTTTTTTCCTAATTTTGGTTTCACAAGCTGTGGTTTTTCATATATATTCCGAAGCAATTTTTCATATTGTTCTTCATATTTTGTTGCATCTGAAAGATCTATATATATCCTCGTTTTTATATAGGCTGGTAAGTACTCATTTCCCTCATCATCTCTTTCAGCAATGATTGGAATAAATTTTTCCTGTTTCATTTTTCCATATATTTCACCAGAAATAATTACAGTCTCATCACCAACTCCTCCTGTTCGATTATTTGCTTTTTGTGCATATACCCTATCACAAATTATAAGTACCTTTGTAATGTCAGGATCATTAACACATCTTTCCATAAATGCATACTTATCTTGCCCTTCTTTTAGTTCCCATTTATCAAGCACAACATCCACTCCATGAGAAATTAAGCGTTGGGCAAGCTCTAGTACAAGTCTATCACTGCTCCAAGAATATGAAATAAACACCTTTGGCATTTTATCATCCTGCAATCCTAATCCCCTCCATACCTTATTTTGACTCTTAACATTTTCTTTTCATTTTACCACCCGACATAAAACGACACAATGAACTTACGTGAAATCGAAAGTTATTTTTTACAAAAAAACACCCTAATAGAATGGATTCTAATCAGATTCTCATCTGATCAATCATTCTATTAGAGTGCTTCTACTTTAAAATTTCTGTTATGGTCTGAGTTCATTTCCAAAGCCGCCAAATTCAAACACTTTTTGTATCGGTGTCTTGATCTTCGATCCGGTCGTGAAGCTGCTCGAACTTGATACGGATATCCCTTAACATCTGATGATGGTGTATCCTGTTCCCGATCGTGATGCCGGTCAGGACAAGCCCTGTCATGGCAATGATGATCAGGACTGTCTCAACCTTTACTTTTAACGGCTTTTTCTCAGTCGTAGATGGATTCTGCTTCCCAGCTGATGATGTTTCCGTTTTCTGCGTTGATCTCAAATTCATACTTTACCTCCGCATAGTAGGCTTCCCCCTCATAGAGAGAGATTCCGTCGTCATAGTCCGGATGGATGTAGATGTTTCCGGCATCTATGCCAGGGATCCTGTCCATGACGGTCTGTTTTGCTGTCTCGATGGAAACACCGCCCGGTGCTGTCTGTGATGTGCCGGCTGCGTTCTGGGAACCTGTCGTACCATTCTGTGATGCTCGGTATCCCTTGTCTATCACTTCGGAGTCTGCCGAAAGGATGCGTCCATCGGATGCATCCAGCTCATAATCGTACTCCACTCCGGCTGCGGTGAATTCCACCTCATATCTGGCACGGCCGTCATCCCAGTCCTGCTTTACCGTGATGTACTGGATCTGTTCTTCTGTGACCCCTGCATTCCCGGCTGCGATGTTCTTCGCTTCCTGTTCCGTGATGCCACCGTTCACCATTGTGGAAGAACCTGCGGTTGCATGTTGTGACACGCCTGCCTGTGATGTTTCGCTGCTGTCGTTGTTTCCTGTCTGTGCTGTATGATCTGTTGTGTTGCTGCCGTTTTGTGCTGTTCCTGTTCCACTGCTGTTATCCTGTGCATTATGATCTGCTGTGTTGCTGTTGTTCTGTGATGCCATGCCTGATGCAGTTCCTGCATCACTTGAGGCACTGTTTCCTTCGCCCCCGGAACCCTGCACGGTTCCGCCAGCTGCTCCTGTAGTCCCATGTATGCTCTGGGTATCCTGCACGTTTCCGGATGCACTGCCGCATCCGGTCACAGCTGACACGAGTGCCGCGGATATCAGTCCTGTGGCAAGCATTCTCTTTTTATTTCTCATTTTTGTCCTCCAATTTCACTTTTGCTCCAGCGATGTGCTCCATCCTGATGGCTGCTGTTTTCTGCCGGTGTTCTTTCTCACACCCTGAAGATCTCGGTGTCTGCCTTTAACTTTTCTGCCGCTGCGCCTGCCTGTTCCGTGGTCTCTGCCACCTCGGAGCACCGCAGGGTGATGTTCTGGATGCGCTCTGCCATGTCAGAGGTTCCGCTTGCGCCCTCGTTTGCCGCATTTGCAACGCCCTCGATTGCATTCATCATGCCGTCCATGGAAGCTAAGAGTTCCTCGGATGTCGCACTGAAATCCGATACAAGACCGTCCACAAACTCGGAATCCCGGTTGTAGGCATCCGCAAGGCTCTCAAAGCTGTCATAGCTGGATTTCACATCAGTTGCGACGAAGTCTAACAGACGTCTGCTGTCCTTTGTGAGCTGGTTCACCGCTTTCACCACGCTGTCCGTGACCTCCTGGATGGTTGTCGCCGTCTCACCGGATTCCGTCGCAAGCTTCCGGATCTCGTCCGCCACGACTGCAAACCCTTTTCCCATCTCCCCGGCACGTGCCGCCTCGATGGAAGCATTTAAGGATAAAAGGTTGGTCTGGTTGGTGATCTCCATGATCGCCTGTGCCAGGACCTCGATCCGGGATACCACTTCCACATCCTGCAGTGCCTGGTCGAGGCTTTCCTTGATCTCGCCGTGCATGCGCTGTGCATTGGCACGGTTCTCCGTGGTCTCTTTCTTCGCATTGACGGCACGGGTATGGATGTCATTGACACGCTCCGCACCTTCCTGTGCGCTCTCCGCGATGTTTTTGATCGCCCGGTTGATCTCCTCTGACATGGTGTTCATCTCCGTTGCGGATGCAGCGGATTCCTCCATGCTCGCTGCAAGCTGCTGTGTCGTTGCGGAAATGCCTTCCATCTCGCCGTTGATCTCATCCACGTTTTTCCCGATGGAGGAGACATGGCCGCTCAGGGACTCTGCATTGTCCTTCACGCTCCCAAGATGTCCCGCAAAGCTCTCCCGGATCTTGTGGAAAGCTGCCGCAAGGTTTCCGATGCTGTCTTTCCTGTCTAAATATTTCTGTTCCACATCCTGTGTGAGATCGCCCTGTGCGAGGGTGTCCGAATAGCTGCAGGCAAGGTCGAGGCTTCTGATGTAATCAATGATGCCTGCCGCACCCACAACGACCGTGATGATAAGCCCGGCTGCCATAAAGGCTGCCATTTTTTTCACATCGGAAGCGATCATTGCCGCAAGCTGGCTCTGCGCCTGCGCCTGTCCTGCACCGTCCATGAGGCTTACTGCATATGCTGCGAGCTGTTCCATGCAGTTTTTCGCATATAACACTGCCCCTGCACCGAGCAGTATCACAAAAAAGAATGCGATCTTTGTTCCAAATTTTGTCTTTCCCATGACTTATCTCTCCTGTTCCTTATATGATATTTAGACAATTGCGAAACTCCTCATACCCTTCTTTCAATTTAGATTTTCATGAGTTTCGCAATTGTTTCATATGATTTCTGCAATCATCATCTTCTTGCCCAGGCTGTCCGAGGATGTCCGTGTCCTCCCACTGCCTTATGAACGAGACGCATTCCTGCGCCGGGAGCGGCCTGCTGATCAGGTAGCCCTGTAAAAAGTTGCAGCCGAGCTTTTCCAGCTGTGCTGCCTGTTCCCCTGTCTCGATCCCCTCTGCCGTCACCCAGATGTGGTTCCTCTGGGCGAACACGAGGAGCGTCTGCACGATTGGCATGCCCATCTTCCTGCTCCCGATGCCCCAGACCAGCTCCTTGTCCAGCTTGATGCTCTGGAACTCGAAATCCATCAGCCGCACGAAATTGGATTCGCCCTTGCCGAAATCATCCATGACCAGGTTGAACTTCTTATCCTGCAGCCTGTGTGCGGTCTCCAGGAGTTTTCCGTTATCCGCCGACTTTCCGAGTTCCGTCATCTCCAGCCAGATCTTCCCATGCTGGAGACCGTACCGGTCCAGGCAGCTGCTGATCTCCTCCCAGACAGTCTCCACCATGCAGGTCTGCGGCGACAGGTTCACGTTGATCCTCGTGATGCCGTGTTCCGCAAACCTCGTGAACCACCGGCAGCACTCCCGGATCATCCACAGGTCGATGTCATGCACCCAGCCGCATTCCTCTGCCTCCTGCACAAGGCTCTCCGGGTCGAGGAAACCTCCCTTCCCGTCCCTTGCACGGAACAGCGCCTCAAGCCCGGTGATCCTGTGCTTTTCCACGTTGTAGATGGGCTGGAAATAAGCTTCCATCCCAAGACTGGAAATATCTTCCCAAGTATAAGCTCCTGTAATGCTCATGGTCTTTTACCTCTTACCTGTTTTTTTGTTCCATCTCCCAGCCCCCGCTGCCCAGATGACCTTTCCTTTTATCTCTTCCCTTCCTGCCGCACCGAGCATCCTGCTGTCTAAAGACACCGGGCGGTTGTCCCCGAGGAAGAAATAACTCCCTTCCGGCACGGTGTACGGATAATCCACGCTGTCTCCTGTTTCCGACATGCCATAGATGACATCCGTCTCCTGCACTTCTGCGCCGTTCCTTGTCAGGTGTCCCTCACGGTCCACCTCCATCACATCCCCCGGCAGCCCTGCGATGCGCTTGATCAGGTATTCCCCGGATGCATCCTTTAAGATGACGGCATCCCCATAGCCCACGCCGTCCGGGAGGATGCGCAGGAAGAACACGATATCCCCGGGATGGCAGGCAGGGCGCATGGAATTCCCATCCACGCGCATGATCCCGCACACCCTGAACACCAGGATCCAGACCACGAACAGGATGATGGCCCGCTCTGAGCGCATCTTTCTTTTCCGTTTTTCCTCGCGGATCTTCAGGAGTGCCATGTCAAGGCTGTACTGTTCTCCCCCGTTCATGGCTGTTCCCGGAGACCGGTCTCTTCCAGTCCGTCTGCCTGTATCTGTCCCGGTCTCTGCGGCTTTCCATGCAGATCCCGGGTGTCTTCCTCCGGCGGACACCCTGCAAAGATGCAGTCCAGGCCGTTTTTCAAGGCTTCCAGACGGCTGCGGTACTGATGGTAGAGCGCCTGTTGCTTCTCCACTTTCTCCCTTGTCTTTGTCAGGATGACATCCATCTGCCGCCCTGCCTCTGCAAGGATCTCCTCCGCCTGCCGCCCTGCCTCTGCAAGGATCTCCCCTGCCTTCCTCTCTGCCTCTGTAAGGGTCTCCCCTGCTTTTCTGTCCGCCTCTGCAAGGGTCTCCCCTGCCTTCCTGTCCGCCTCTGCAAGGGTCTCCACTGCTTTCTGGTCTGCCTCTGCAAGGATCCTCTTTTCTGCTTCCCCAGCCTCTTTGAGCATGCGTTCCTTTTCGGCACCGGCATGGTCCAGGATGGTCGCCGCAGTCTCCTTTGCACCGCCCAGGATCTCCTCCGCCTTTCCTTCTGCCTCCGCATAGAGCTTCTCCTGTGCGGGGATCTGTGCCCGCAGTCCTGCGTTCTCTGCCGCAAGCTGCATCTTTTCCAGATATAGTTCCCTCACTGCCTCCTCGTTCTTCTGTCCATAGTACTCCACCAGCTCCCTGATGTAGAGCACGACTTCCTCACGGTCATACCCTAAGACGGCTGTCCTTAACTTTTCTATTTCCTTAACAAAATTCCTGTCTTTCATGATCTGTCACTTCCTTATAATCCCTTTTTCAGGCACAATAGGGGCAGCCTGCGCTGCCCCTGTCATGTCATCCTGCAAGTTCTCTTGAAAGTCTTGACTCAAACACTGCAAGAGCTGCCATGCAGCCGGCTGTGATGACTGCGCCGGCTATATAGATCGGAGTATCTGCCACACAGTGCCTGCCTGTCACAGCCAGTAAGATGCCCGCTGATATATAGGCTGCACACATCACCACCTGGGCTGCAATACATTTTTTCTGCGTCTTCTGCAGTGCTTTTCTTCTTTCAGGATCCATGGTCCTTATCCTCCTGTTCCTTGTATTTCTGCCATGAATGGGTCTGACAGGGAGCTTTCCTGTTCTGCCCGCTCATGTCAGATGTTTTGTAAGTATTTTGGAAAATTTACATATATCATTTTGGTTTGTTGTTTGTAAGTTTAGATGTCAGGCCTTTCTTTTTTATTGTCCGGGGATATGTGGATATCCCCGGGATTGTTTTTTCGTTCTGGTATCTTTTGGGGTTACTGTCTTACTCTCCGTCAAGTTCCTCGCGGATCTTCCGGATACGCAGGACTGTGTATCCTGTGATCACAAGGATCAGGATGACTGGATACCAGTGGAATCCGCAGTCTGCGAAGCTGATGTGTCCGTCTGCATCACTGCTGTCTGCCGGGATGCTGTCGTCTGTGTTTCCGCTTCCGTCTGCATCTGCTCCGGTCTCTGTGCTGTCTGCGACATCTGTAGTATCATCAGAACCTGTATCTGCATCGGTCTCTGTACCTTCTGTCACATCCTCACCATCCGCCTGGTCTGACTCGTTGTTGTTTCTGTTGTTCCTGTTGTGTTTGTTGTTTTTGTTTCCGCCGGACGCATTGTTTCCATCCGCTGCGGCGATATCTGTGGCATTGGTCTTGCCATCTGTGACTCCGGTATTGGTTCCGTTCGTATTTCCATTGCTGTTTCCACCGTTATTACCGGAATTATTACCGCCATTATTGCTGCCGTTATTACCGCCGCTGCCGTTATTGTTACCGCCGTTGCCTCCAGGTCTGTTGCCATCACTGCCGGAGCTGCCGTTGTTTCCACTGTTGGAGCCGCCGCCATTTCCGCCGGTGCCCGGGTTCTTGCCGTTTCCTCCATCGCCTCCGTTTCCACCGTTTCCGCTGTTGGATTCACCGCCGTTTCCACCGTTGCCTCCGGTTCCGTTGTTGGAGTCTCCGCCATTTCCGCCGTTTCCTCCGGTTCCGCTGTTGGATTCTCCACCGTTTCCGCCGGAGCCACCATTGCCGTTGTTGGAGTCTCCGCCGTTTCCACCGTTTCCTCCGGTGTTGTTACCACCGTTGCCTCCGGTTTCGCCTGAGCTTCCTCCATTACCTCCGGATCCGCCGTTGCCCTTGTCTGAGTCTCCGCCATTTCCGCCGCTGCCGCCACTGTTCGTGCCGCCGTTGTTATTGCTTTCTCCTGTGGAGCCGCTGCCGCCGTTGCCTCCGTTTCCACCGTTTCCGTTGTCGGATTTACCGCCGTCTCCGCCATTTCCACCGGATGTTGTTCCACCGTTATTATCGGTCTTTCCCGGCTGCGTGGTCTCGGTTCCTGTACCGCCGTTGCCGCCGTTTCCGCCCGGGTTCGTGTTATCTCCTGTTGCGTTTCCGCCGTTTCCTGCATCACCGCCTTTGACGGTTCCGCCAGGATTGATGGTGATGGTCTTATCGCCTGCGCTGATTCCGGTTCCACCGTTTCCACCATTGCCAGGAATACCGGCTACGGAATCTCCGCCTTTACCGCCGTTTCCACCAGTTACAGTTCCACTGACTGTCGGAGTGAGCTTGCCGTTACCATCGATACCGGCTCCGCCATTTCCTCCATCTTTGCCTTCTGTGCCGTCTGCACCATTACCACCGGTCACGTTTGCATTGCTTCCAATGATAATTCCGGCATCTGCTGTATCACCACTGGCTCCGATACCGGCTGCTCCATCCGGATGTTTAGCAGAACCGTCTCCACCTTTGATCGTACCGTTTACGATCTCAAGATTCGTTCCCGGATGTTCGCTGCTGTTAGCATCCTTGACAAATTCCAGTCCCGGTTTTGCTTCATTATTATCATCTGCATTGTCGCCTGTGATGGTATGTCCACCAAGGTCGATCTTGACCTCACCCCATGTGTCAGGGATTTCAACTGTATGGTCGATGTCTTTCTTCACGATGACTTTGTAGTTGCCGTCATCATCCACTACAACCTGTACATTGGAGTTTTCCGCTTTCTCTATTTTGTCCGTGGCATTATTGCCTGTTGTGTCCCCGGCACCTCTGTCCTCGAACTGCTTTGCAATATCCTTTGCATCCACGAGGGCTGTTTTGCCGTTTACAGAACCATATTTCTTATGACTGATCTGATATGGTGTTGCTTTCTTCAGGCCTGTGATGGTTGCTTTTCCATCCCCATCCGTAAGTATGGTTGATACATTACCTGTCGGGGTTCCCTGGGCATCCAGCTCCTGATACTTATAAGTCTCATTTGCTCTTCCCTTGAAAGTCAGGGTATATGCTGTCTTTCCCGTAATGGTCGGATTATCATCCGTCACTTCCACATCTACGCCTGTCGTCAATCCTGATGCTGCAATCATAAAGGTCAAAGCATCCACATATGTTCCCTTAGTCTTTTTCTTTAATTCCTCTAATTTTGTTTGTTCCACAGTCACACTATTACTGATGTCTGAACCGAAATGATCATAAGCAGTCACATTTGCGAGTGTCGCTGCCTCTGTGTGCGTAAGCTTTCTGACATCGTTCACATGAATGACAAAATCATCTGCTGCAATAACGCTTCCATCTGCCCCCTTGATCACGTTCATCCGGTATACCGGGATTAAGGTCACGACATCCGCAGTCTGTGCAGTCATCACAGTTGTTTCATTATAGATCTTTGTGCTGTCTGTTTTATCAACCCATACAAAGAGGCTCTCATTCTCAGCCTTTAATTTATCCGCTTCTTCCTGCATTTTGGTAAAGCTTGCTGCCGGAATCGTATCTCCATCAATCACTGTGATATGCTCTGTCTTATTTAAGATATTGCCCTTTTGATCTTCAAAAACGATCTCATGCAGTTTTTCAAAGTCCACCGTAACATTCCATGCCTGATAAACTTTTGCGAATGTATGGGAATAGGTCTTCGTTGTACCATCCCATGTGATTTCCCCACTCTTGATTGCCGCATCAATATCAATTGCCACATTATTAACCGTAATGCTCTTTAATCCGTAACCATCCTCTGGCTTAATATTGACCTTCAATGCTCCATTCTTCTTCACAATCGTCTGGTATGTACTGTTTCCTTTATCATTCCACGCCACACCATCATTTCCAGTCACAAGTTTTCCATGTGTCACTTTTACATCTACGGTCTGTCCCTCTTCAAATGTAATATTTAATGCCTGTGGTTTGCCTGCCGCCCGTGTTGTGTAAGTATAGCTTGGTCCATTTCCTGTGAAAGCCTGATTGGATACATCGGTACCATCACTGCCATCCACGTTGCTCCAATATGCCTGTTTATAAGTAGTGGCTGTTCCTGTTGTATCTTTTAACTCCAGCCCTACTGTTTCATTGTTTTTCACAATGACATGCTTGAACTGGCCCTCACCTGATTCTTTTGTTACAAGCCCTTTATCTTTCACTTCTGCCGTACCACCTGTCACATGAACATGTACGATATGGGACGGTGTGAATACAGCTTGCAGTGTCACATCTGAAGTTGTCGGTGTGTACTTTAATTCATAACTCTTTTCTTTCCAGTTAAACGTTTTTGCTCCTGCAAATAAATCTTTATTATTGTTTGTTGTCTCCTTCAATGCTGTCAGGATAGAGAAACTTTCCCCCTTCTCCCCGGTAAGATCTGAATAATAAGGATTTGAAAAATCATTTGGCGTAAATATAAGGGTGAGTTCCTCATTGCGGTTTACATTGATGCTGCCATCCTGCTCCAGTTTGTATTCATTACCAGATGCATCTACCGCCTTGAAGCTTCCCTTTGCATTTGCTGCTACAAGACCTGTTACTTTTAAGGTTGTCATCTGCCGTTTTGCCGCAGCATTCACTGTAATGTCTCCACTGACATTTGGAACCGTAACTGTAATGCTTCCATCTGCCGGTTCTACCCTGCACACATCTGCAAATGTCAAATTCTTAACAGTCCCTGTATCGCTTTCCTTCATAGTAACCATAAAGTTGTCCTGATCCAGATCATAATCTGCTTTTGGACTGATTTTTACAGTATAAGTTTTTAAATAACCAACATCAGTCTGCTTCTGACCACTTGTAATCTCAGCATTGCTTCCTATGGTTACGGTTGCTTTAAATGTTCCAAGATAAAACTTCTGATTGTTTTCCGTTGCAACATATTCAATACCATCTACTGTGACTTTCTCTCCCGCAACAGCTATTACGATATAATCCCTGTCCGGATATTTTGTGTCGACTGCACTTCTCTGACCTACCGTCACGCCGCCTGCCGGAGCTGCACCTACGGCATGTCCAAAGATTGTACCTTGTGCGCCTGAAGGCAGTTTTACGTCCACCTTCGAATCAGCTGTACGCCTCTCAACAGTTACGGTATTGCCTGGAGATCCAGTTCCATTCAATACTACTGAATTCTTGTTGTCCACCTCAATGGTTACCGGCTGATCTGCTGCGACTTCAGCTTTTTTTACCTGATCATTATTTTTCATTCCCTGTGGAATGTAAACCATTGCCAGCTTATCTTGACTTGGATTCTGATACGAATAGGTCACTGCATCTATTTTCACAGATCCATCCGCATCTCCCATAAAATAAGGGGAATCTCCCTTATCCTTATCGTCTACAGTTACCCATGAAGTGCAGTCTGGAGCTGTTACCTGATAAGTCTGCCCATCGGTCGGATTGAGTACCTTAACGGATGCTTTTGCAGAAAGCTCTAGTTTTCCATCCATCAGGGTTACCACGCTGTCCTCATCCACGGCAATCTTCGAGGAAACTGTCGTCTTATAGAATCTGGTGGCATCGTTATAAGGCTGTAACGTAACATCCTTTGCTGCCTCTACGCCGTCTGCCGTGGTCGGGGTTATTTTTCCATCTTTAATGATCTTGACCGTGTCACCGGATGCAGCATCTTTTAAAGCCTGTTCAACAGAAGCATATTTCTGGGCTGCTGTTGTCCCGCCTGTAAAGATCTGTGCCTGTTCCACACCATACTGTGCCGTAAAGGTCATGGTCTTATAAGCATCCTTATACTTCAGCGCTGCCACTTCATCGTCAGTATATAGCTTATTGAGATCAATATCACCATCCGGAGTACCGGAAACAGCTAATTTCCATCCTTGGAATTTTTCAACATTATTATTTGGTTTAACACCAGGGATCTTCTCAATTACCTTGTTGTTGTTGATAACAGGAGGATATACCTGCTGCGTTCCCAACACTTCGTTATCATAAAACACATACTCCTTTTTGCCTGCCTCTGTGAAAGTTCCATTGCCGGATTCAAACTTGACATTGTCAGTAACAATGTGGCTTTTCTCTAATGTTGTCAACGTAAAAGATAATAAAATATCAGTCTGATTTTCCCAGCTCAGAGAGATGCCTGCATCCTGTGTACTTTCTTTAACAGGATTACTCCTAAAAAAGTTTTGTCCATCGTTATACCTCTCTGCTCCCCATTTGCATAAATCTGTGATACTTTTTACTACCATTACCAGCTGATCTGGCTGATAAGGATCAGATGCGTCCTTAGCCACAAAATCAAACTGATGTGTTTTTCTATCATCAGTAGCTCTCATGTTAAGATTGTCATTATATTGTCCAATACTCGTTTTACTCCCCAGGCAAATATCTGTACAGATGCTATAAGCTTTATCCACTGGTTTTATGTTTAAAAATATCGTATACTCTTCAAAGTAAAAAAGGATAGGAGAAATTTTAGAACTCCCTTGTTGACCGTAGGATATTTCATTAGCCGCCGTGGATGTAGTCATTGTATACCAATCCGTTCTGAAAGAAGTAGCATTCCAATACCCATTATAATAAAAGCAAATATCAAAATCACCTTTGCAAGCAAACTTCGTATTTGACGATGTATATATAATGTTATCATTAGAAATATACCAGAATGACCAGGTAGCGCTGGGAAACTGTTTAGCAAGAGGCATTTTTTGCCCACCTCTATATACCCCACCATTCGAAGATACTATCCTCACAGCTTCGCTATAATCGTCATCACTAAATTTAAAACGATACCACTTACCATCTACAAGACTAGCCCCTGTCAGGGTAACATTTTTGTTTACTACCGTTACCCCAGGAACATTCTCCCATGAATCGTCCCTTATATCATCTTTTCCAAGGGTGTTTGACTTCGTCCACTGTAATACCGGAGTCCCCACATAGGTATCATCTTTCGGTACACTCAGTGTGACACTGGAATCGGTCATATTAGAACTCCAGGGATAATTATTATTGATGGCATTGCCGGCTGATAACAATGCGATTCCCGGGGTGACCACAACACATCTGGTGAAGGTAGTGATTCCATCCGGGATTACAAAAGTATCCTCCAGCTGATCCGGATCAGAAGCATCCGCATTAGAAGCATCTGCACCAGAAGTATCCGCATCCCCTATATTGCCCTCGGAATCCGGGGTCTCTTCTAGCGGATTCTGTGTCTCTTCCAGCGGATTAAGAACAAATGTCACCTTGTACTCTCCCGAAAGCATAATGTCAAAATTTCCATCATCCTTTATATTCAGTTTGTACTTATTTTCATCATAAACAAGTCCTGCCGCAAGGTCATAGTCTTCCTGCCCCTGCTCCAGGTAGAGTTCCGGAACTTCAAACTCCCCGGTTTCTTCCACGGCTGCTTTCACAGTAACCGTTCTCTGAAATGTGATGACCTGATTTTCCTGCGTGTCATCCTGTCCATTTTCCTGTGTTCCTTCTGTTGTCACAGGCGTAAGGGAATAGGTCACTTCGTAGGAGCCGATCTTGTTAATATCGAAGCCTCCAAGATCCCCTACCGTTAACGTATATTTTACATCATCATAGAGGATCTCATCTGTCAGGTCATAGCCTTCCTCCCCCTGTACCAGCACCAGTTCCCGTGCTTCATACATAGGTACTTCGTCCTCAGAAGCCGCTGCTACATGAACCGTTCTTGTAAAGGTGATGACCTGCTTTTCCTGCGTATCAACGGTATTGGTGTCATCCCCTTCCGGTGTCTGATCCGTATCTTCCACCGTTGCCATGGCATCTGTCGTTTCTATCGTTTCTGTGCCTGACACTGTCTCGGTACTTTCTATGTTTTCTATGCTTTCTACACTGTCTGTGTTCTCCACACTTTCAGTTACATTTACACTGCTTTCCTTTTCCGTCAGTGCGTATGAGATCACATAATCTCCTGCCACATTGACATCAAAGTTTCCTGTGTCAGTGACGGACAGGGTATATTTTTCACTGTCATACGTGATCCCTTCCGTCAGGTCATAGTCTGTCACGCCCTGTGTGAGCGTCAGTTCCGGTGCATCATAAGCTTTGCTCTGCTCTTTTGCACCTACGCCGTGGATCGATCCGATGAGCAGTGCGGCTGCCATCACAAATGTCAATGCACGGTTTACTTTTGTCCTTCTCATAGGTTTCCTCCTTAATTTTTATTGCATAAAGAAAGCTCCACAACATAATGTAGATTATGTTGTGTGGAGGAATGGCTCTTTTGCCCGGTTGCACCGGGATTTTGGATAAATTTATAAAATTTCTGGTTTTTAGCAGTTGTCTACGAATGTAGTATAGTTGAAACAACATGATTTCCAGCTGTGAAACCGTGAAATACTGAAAAATCAGGCGTTTACAGAAGTCTGGTCTTATTTTTGTGCAAAAATGGCAACAAATTCCTAGAGAAGTACTATGAAATTAGTGCTTCTTTTACAAAAGGGGGATTTTTTTGTCGAATTTTAGCATCAGACTATTGACGTTTCTCGGATTTTTTGATAAAAAAATAGTACTTGGAAGATATTGGTAATAATTATCATACTTTCATCCGAATGCATTCACAACATAATCTACATTATGTTGTGTCTTTTTATTTCTGTCGTTCAGACGACCAGATCCAGACGCTCCAATTTTTTGACATGGTCTTCCTCTGTGGTCGCTAAGTAGATCCTTGTGGTATTGATGCTGCTGTGTCCGAGGATATCCGCAAGCTGGCTGATGTTTTTATGTATGCTGTAGTAGACGCGTGCAAAGAAATGGCGGAGGTTATGCGGAAATGCTTTCTCCAGTGCAACGCCTGCTTTTTCGGCGTTTTTTTTCATTTCCGTCCAGATGTTGCTGCGGTCTACCGGGTTTCCGTTTTTTGTGATGAAGACTGCGCCGCTTCTGATGCCTTTCTTTTTGCAGTAGTCGAGCAGTTTCATTTTCAGTTTGTGTACGAGATAGATCTCGCGGTGTTTTCCTTTGCAGAATATGCTGATCTTTCCGGTGCTCACTGCCTCCACCGTGACCGATGCAAGTTCACTGATGCGCATGCCGGTGCTGCCGATGATCTCGATGATCATGGCAAGGCGGAGGTTGCCATTCTCTTTTGCAGTTGCGATGAGTTTTTCGTATTCGGCGCGCATCATCTCTTTTTCCTGCGCATAGATGTGGTTTGGCTGGGTCTTGAAGATCGTGACGAAACAGTCGTGCCAGCCTGTGTATCCGAAGAAGCCGTTTAAGGCGATGAGCATGCTGTTGGCGCTGGACGGCATGTATTTGGCTTCGAGATGTTTTTTGTAGCGGATCACGCATTCTTTGGTGATGTCTTTCTGTTCCTGTGTCTGCAGCCAGGCGGTGAAGGTGCGGATGTCGCGGATGTATTTGTCGATGGTATTCTGGGATTTTTCCTGTGTATAAATATGATTTTGATAGGATTGTATGGTATTTTCGTCGATTGTCTTCATGTCGTTTCCTCTTATGCTGTTCTGATTTTCTGCCCGCGGATCTCCGAGGAAACCGGGGGATAGTTACAGTATAATGGGTGATTTTGATGAGGACAATCGGGATGGGGGAATTGGAAGAACTTGGCAGGAATGGCTGGAGTGGAAAGAGCCAGCTCCTGACGGGCTGGCTCTGTGATGATTGGTTTTATTTTAGGTGGTTTGGATCTGGATTGCCTGGCGTTGACCGATTTCTTTGCCGATTTCTTTGCCGGCTTCCTCGCCCTGCTGATATGCTTTTTCTGCGACTTCTTCTGAATATTTTCTCATTATTTCACACACTGCGTTTACACCTCCCTCTTCATGTTTCAGATAATGCACACGGTTGGTTAATTTTGGAAATTTGGCATTATCTATCTCTTTCTGCAGAAAACAGTCCATGTATTCTGCAGAAAGTTGGTAACTTCTCATTTAAAAAGCAATAATTGATCAGAGCCACCATTGTTCCATCTTCATCATATACTTTTTCAGTTACATCTATATATTCCTTTTCAAGCAGTGTCCAACCGCTTAGTAACAAATCTTCTCTGTGTTGTATTGCCTGCAACTCTACATAAGAACATTTTTCAAATATAAACACAGCTTTCTCCTACTGTTGTATCAAGTTCCTCAAGCTATCAAGTTACTACAAGCCCATGTACTTCTTCCTGCAACTTTTCAAGGAACTCAAGAATCTCTTCAAACTCCGGTATATTCCCATATATCATATTCCTCATTGCCTGATAGTCCTCTTTCAACGCATTGAGTACCGCTTCTTTGGGCAGAAGTTCAATACTGCTCAATGTTGCAGTTTCATAATGTGCTCCTTTGACATAATAAAATTTCTGCTTAAATACCACATCTTTTTCTAACAACTCTTTTCGTTTAAATGCTCTTTCCTTTACCCATGAATTGCCCATATTATACACATCATATAGATGTCTTGCATATCTGGCAGGCAACGGCTTTCCCTCCGGGAAATTTGCAATTTTATGTAATATGGTGAGTTTTTCCCAGAAAGTTCTCTCAACATCAATGGTCAAAACCGATGTATCTTTTTGTGAAAAAATATCCGGATATTTTTCGGCTGCAAATGGAGTTACGATTGTCTCATGAGATGGCATCCATTCTGCTAATGGTCCAATTTCCAATCTTACACAAGAACGTAAATACTCTGCCTCAAATATCTGCGGATAATAAAAATTAACTACCATCTCATCTTCTGTATCAACCGAAATCCATTCTCCATCCCCCAGTTTTTCTTTCATTTCACTATTCAACTGGGGGATCAATTCCTCTTTATAGAATTTTGCTGCTTCCGAATTAATCTGCTTATTGAATAAATCCTGTTTGGTTTTCGACCTTTCTTCCCAAGGATTCACCTCGTCATTCATTATTTTTCGCCAGTCCAAAATCAAATCTATATCCTCGGAAAACCTCTCAATAACATGGTATGACTTAGAAAGGCTTGTTCCACCTTTAAAGACAAAAGCGTTTTTGTACTTACAATCATGGAATAGATGGTTCAACATAAAACATACCCAAAAGTCTTTCTCTATTACATTCGGCTGCATTCCCATGGATATTGCCGTTGCCTGAAATAATTCCATTCTGTCTTTTATCTGTAATTTCGCAACTTCTTTCATTATTCAGCACACACCTTTCTGATTACTGTATATATCCATTCGCTTACACCTGTTGCTTCCTCTAACATCTTTTTCTTCTCTTCTTTAGGCAATCTATTTCTCAAACTCAAAATAATACCGTCATCAACACGGTCCTTCCCCAATGTCTTTAATGCCTCAACAACCAAAGTGGTTGTCTCAGACATATATGAAATTTCACGATTTGCACGATGCTTAAAAGACAACGTGATATTATCCCAAGAAAACTTTCTATATGGACCGTCACTGATATAGGACCAGACAACCGGAACCTGCGTTGATAGTCCTAATTTATTTAATGCTACGTCTCCACATGGCGCAATGGTCCAATGAAATCCTCTTGCAATAGCATACGCAACTTTTTCAGGATTAGCCGGAACATATTCCCTCAGCAAATTGCTATATACAGGCTTTTCATAAACTCCGTCAATAATTCTGCAGATGTTTTTCTCTTCAACCTGCCTTCCAAGGCATTTTCTTACAGTTGTTGTTGTAGCAATATCGGTAAAATCTGATGTTACAAATATTGAGCCTTCTTCTGCATCCAATATTCTTTTTTTTATTTCTATATATATTCCATTTGCCATAGCAATGCTCTCCTTTTTGTCACGATTATTATATAATTTTCGTGACATTTTTTCAATATCTTTAAATAAAAAAACAAAGCTAACATATTCACATTTAGTTTTGGCATTTTTATGTGAACTTTTTTGGTGATGTCTTTCTGTTCCTGTGTCTGCAGCCAGGCGGTGAAGGTGCGGATGTCGCGGATGTATTTATCGATGGTATTCTGGGATTTTTCCTGTGCATAAATGTGATCTTGATAGGATTGTATGGTATTTTTGTCGATTGTCCTCATGTTGTTTCCTCTCATGCTGTTCTGATTTTCTGCCCACGGATCTCCGGGGAAACCGAGAAATAGTTACAGTATACCGGGTGATTGTGATGAGGACAATCGGGATGGGGGAATTGGAAGAAATTGGCAGGAAGGGCTCATCAGAATCCAAAACACTTCTCTCTAAGCTTCTTATTTGCCAGCACACTCAAATAACGTTTGACATTTATTCTGCCTTCATTACAGATAACATTTTTAGAAGCCGTACTCCATGATTCTACTGACTGAATAATTTTACCTGTCTCCCAGTTTTCATCAAGTATTTTCTCAAATAACTTTATCGCCGCAAAATAATGAATATCTTTATTGTTTTGCGCAAACTCATAAAACATATTTTGAAATGCATATATGTCTCTATACTCATGATTTGCCCTATCCAATAATTCCAACAAACTTTTCAACATATCGTAATCTTCTATTTCGTCCCGGTTTATTTCCGTCTCGAATTTCTTCAATTCTACGGACCACCTGTTCAATGTCTCAATCATCCGTATTGATAACTGTACGGTATCTGTTCCATCCCACCAGTACATTAAATCATCATCGGAAAGATAATAGTCAGGTTTATCCTTAAGTTCCGCCGGTGTATTATAAAATGTAAAGCAGCCATTATTTTTCAAAAAATCTTTTGTTTTCAACTTTCCAATCTGTGTGTTTCTTATTTCTTCTCTCTTTTTTACGACCGACTCACCAACATAGTTTTTAGTAATTTCATCCACATAAAACTCTCCATGCACTTCATGCCATTCTGTCCAGAAATCAAAGCCTTGTATCTCTGCAAAAAGGTACACAAATACTCTGGCTGGTATTCTCAGTGTCATTTCCGCCAGTCCGCCATATTTTTGACAGGCAATCCCCTGTCTCTCATCATACGGAAGCTTCAATAATTCATATAAACGCTTTTTTCTGTCAAACCCGTATGTTTCAGAGAATTTCTGTAATTCTTTTTTTACACACATTATCTCATACGGATATGATCCGCTGCTGGCTTCATTCATCCCCATATCCCCTGTTCCATATACAATATAATAGATATCTGCCAGATCTCTGCCTCCCATTCCACCTCTTAATTCTTCCGGAATAATACCAAACACCGTTTTCGGATATGCCCTGTCATAATGATCCTGTTCTATTTCCGTAAAGTAATAACTCTCATAATATTTCCAGAGATTAAATCGTTTTTCGGCAGTAAAATCTTTGTCAAGAACATGATTGATCCATGCTATGCAGCGTACCGGATCTATAAAATCCCCATTCCTGTCAACATACCCATAATCCATTCCATATAATTCATATAAGAGATAAGCTGCACACATGACTCTGTTAAATTCGTTGTTTCCTATTTTGCCACTTCTCAGGACTTGCGTCCTGGAATTGAATAACACACTTTCCCATAAGTCATCCTCAAAGTAATTAAAAGAAAAGCATGCTTTCCCTTCCTCATCGCACTCAACCGGACGGATCAGATGAATTTCCTTCCCATACATGTGTACATTTTCAAACTGCATCATTCCGCCCCTCTGAAGAATTTTTATCATATTCTCATTAAATTCGTCTTTGAATTCGTCCGGAATTGTCATGTTTCCATTATAATCACAAAAAGTCCCCATATTATCCTCCATTAAAATCCCATAAATTCTTTTCTGTACTTCTTATTTCCAAGCAGACTCATATACGCGGAATAGCTGCTTTCTTTTTCCTCCGGATCTATCTCATACAAAATCCATTCCAACACCTGTGTTTTCGTAAATTCTCCAAACATCTCCATATCTTCCTCAAGTAGTTTCTGTAACAGATAAACCGCTTTTTTATAAGATGATACTTCTTTATTTCCGATGAACTCATCTACCATATCCTTATTCACATATCTGCATTCCCACTCCAAAGACATGATTGCTATCGCTTTCGCCAGCGCAGCTTCCATATCAAAAGACTTCACATCATCATCTTTCAAACTTTTATACCTGTCACTCCATTCGGATATTTCCTCTTTTCTTTGGTCTGAAAGCAATATGGTTTCAGAATCCCAAAATCCCAGAAGTTCATCTTCATCATCACGAAGAATGCATTTATAAAGCAAATGCCTGTCTACCGGTATTCCTTTTATTTTTCCAATATTGTCTCTGTTTTTAAAGGTTAAAACCTTTCCTGTTAAGCTTTCTACCAGATCAACGTACCCCAGGATGTTAAATAGATTACCTTTATGCATCAGGTAACACGGACTGTCCGAATAGGACTCTAATATTATCATTATCATGTTCATGACCAGACCAAATTCATTTTCTCCGCGATCTTCCGTTACCAATTCACAAGTATGACAATTATAATAGTTTCCTCTTCTTATCCTTTTTTCAAATACAGAATAATCGAAATAAATGATTCCATTTTCATCCGGATATGTCTGTTCAACTGCATCGAACTCCCGACCATTGATCATTACAGTCGTGGTCTTTCTGATTCCTGTCTTATACAGTATCTGTATGATAAGCTCATTCATCTCCTGTTTCATGTTCTCATTGGCAATTTCAAACCTGCCTTCCAATGTGTAATCATTATCCACCATGTTGATTTTCTCCTTTGATATAGCATTTATTCATTGTCCCATTCCAAATAATCCCTTATATTACTTTCAGAATCTGCAAGCATTGAAAACAAATACTCCCCCATTCGCAAATCTAAACTAACCGCATCATTTACCAGCTGTTTCTGCCCTGACTTCTTAAACGGAAAAAACTCCGCTACTCCAGCCTTTCTATTTATCCCGACATAAATTCCAGAAGGATCAAGACAGCTGACAAAGTACGGTGAATGACTTGTAATGATAACTTTACAACCAGCTGACAGCTCACGAATCATCCTGATATACGCCCCGAACAAGCCAGAATATACAGAGTTGTCCGGCTCCTCGATCGCTATCAATGAAATATTACTGACACTGGCTGTAATAATTTTGGTCAATATCATAAAAACCCGCCTTGCACCATCTGATATCGTAGAAAAGTTTACCGGATTCACCAGCCCCTTTCTCTTAACAAATAATGCATAGGCAGCAATCGTAAATTGAAACGGTGCATTCTCCCGAAGCTGGTAATCTTCTTCTACATTTAACTGAAAATCTTTTACAATAATCTCCTCAAATTCAGGAAATAACTGAATATAAGCCTCTTTTAATAATGCAAATTTATCTGGATACTGGCTTTTCAGCCTATATATAACTTGTGGCAGATTATCCTCATTTATCGATGCATTGTCGAAACCTTTCCGAATAACAGAATCTGACTGGCAGAAGCTCTTAGCCTCCAGATTGTTTCCCATATTTATTTTTATTCCATTAAGCTTTGTAATAATCAGGGCATAATATAATTCATCATAGGCTCTTAACTTGTTCACAACTAATTCTGTCTCCCCAACCTTAATTATTGATGAACATCTTCCCGTCTCCGAACTCTTATAGAATGCTGTATGAGCAGTTCTATTGATTAGCTGGGCATACTTTTGTCCTTTTTCATTAAGTTTGACTCTCAAAAATTCTGATATTATTCCTGGCTCTTTACCATCGGTATCTTTCCATTCAAACTCATAGCCATACTGCACCAAGTATTCCCTGCCATCAATATCTGCTGCTACCTCCATCTCATATTTATAATTTCTTCCAATCAAATTACAATTACCGGGAATCAGTTGGGAATTGGACATCATATCCTTTTTATCTTCTATCGATGCTTTCATAAAACTCAATCCAAAATCAATACCTGAAAGTACATTTGATTTTCCAAAATCATTTAATGCAACAAGTGTTGTAATATTATTAAAAGATATTCTTACATTTGCTAAGTTCTTAAATCCATCTATAAATACAGCTTGAATCTTCATATCGATGCAACCTTTCTTTATCATCTCACTTATATAGTATCGTTTATTTTATGATAATGCAATGTTTTTTTGCATTTTATTAATTTTATATACATTATAATTGTGTTTATTATTTATATATGCAATTTATTCTTGCGTTTTTATTATAGCAATTAATATGTTCCAAGTGGTGGCGGAATGGGTTTTATGATGTGGTATGGTTTTTATGATGTAGAAAGAGCCAGCTCCTGATGGGCTGGCTCTGTGATGGGTGGTTTTGGGGTTGGTTTGTTTTGGTCTGGGGTTATCTGGATTCGGATTGGAGTTCGGCGATGGCGGTGTTGTATTCGGATTCGGTGTAATCTTCCAAAATGACTTCCTTCGTTGCATGAAAGCGGATGATCATGTTTTTGATGGCGGCAATGTTTGCCTGGCGTTGACCGATTTCTTTGCCGGCTTCCTCGCCCTGCTGATATGCTTTTTCTGCGACTTCTTCTGAATATTTTCTCATTATTTCACACACTGCGTTTACACCTCCCTCTTCATGTTTCAGATAATGCACACGGTTGGTTAATTTTGGAAATTTGGCATTATCTATCTCTTTTTGCAGAAAACAGTCCATGTATTCTGAGATAGTTGTTCCGTCTTTTACTGCGGTATTGACGAATACACGCTCCAATCCGTCGTCTACTTTTTCCTGTGTTTCCCGGATCACGCTGTCCACGTGATAGATCACCCTGCCACGTTTAAAGATATCGAACTCGGAAATATACACAACGATCAGATCGATCGTCTCCTCAAATTTATCATCCGTCTGCGAATCCCGCACCGTGATGACCGATGCATTGAACCGCACTCTTTTTAAATGGTGATCCTTGTTAGAACGCTGCACTTCCACGTTACACTTTTTTCCATTTCCAAGGATACAGAGTGCATCCAGACGGACAGATCGCCCATACAGGTTTCTCTCACTGCTCTGTACGATAACGTCTTTTACGATGAGTTTCTCATCTTCTAAAATGATACGCAGCATCTCCTGACATACGCCAATATCATCTGCCAGTACTTCAAAAAACGTATCATCGATAGGTCTGAAATTTTTGACCTGTTCTTTCTTTTCTTCTAATGTCATTTTATCTCCTGTTTTTATGGTATACAAACAGGTTTTCCGAATGATCTATGTTTATTATATAGAACCCCTCAAGATTCTTCAAGACTGTTTGCATGGATTTTTTAGTTACTGCTCTAATTTTGTGTCTGTCATTTTCTCCTGCTGAGTGGTCCACCGATGTGGTGATGGATTTTTTTGTTATGTTAGCTTATTTTGTAACTTTGATTTGATAAAAAAGATAGGTTTATTGTAAGGGGCTGGGTGGGGAAAGTCAAGGAAACTTTTAACTTTTCCTGCTCTTTTGCATTTTGACTGAATGATTGAAATGGAAGAGCCAGCTCCTCACGGCTGCTGGTTGCATGCAGACGGCGCTGCCATTGCAGCTCGAAGCAGTTGTTCCACTTTTTCCTGCTCAATTTTCTTTTCCTGATATTTTCTGATACTTACTCTGCGAAAGATACTGTTCATTCTATTTTCCTCCAATCATATTTCTACACTCATTTAAAAGCTCTCATCGCCACGCTTCATCTCCAACGCTGTCCCATCCTTCCAGTCACAGCAATTGCGGAGGTACTCCGCCTCCGTGTTCAAAAAGTTTTCCGCATTTGGCGGCAGCACAATCGGCTCAATCGTATTGTTTTCGTAATTGCAGACGTAAATGGTTTTGACACAATTTAAAAATACCCTGTCAAATCGCATTTTTTTCTTTTCCTGTGTATATCTCATATATTCAAACAGTGCACCTGCATCAATATCATTCTCGTCGGTCGGATGTAGAAAAAGATACAAACCATTGTAGTGCTTATGGATATAATTTGCATTTAGTTTTTCCAGTTTGCGGTCAAAACGATATTTCGCCTTGGAAAGATAATCTTGCTGCACAGTATTATCTGGCAGAATCGCCCAAAACCTTCCATTGTAAAAATTCAACCGCTCTCCATATTTATCAAACGCCAAAGAAGGTAGTTCCTCTTTCCGGCAACCAAGATATTTTTCGATAAAACTCTCCTCCTGCCCGTCATCCGGCAAAAGTGCCTGACTGACTTCCAGCCCGAAATCCATGTTTGGATTAATCCAGTCCGGTGATTCACTTTTCACAAAATACGGCTCATATTCCTTCCACAGATATTTCAATGATACTGCCGCATAAATTTCATTCAAAAGCTTTTCATATGCCACCCGATTTACCTGCCTTTTCTTCTACAATTTTATTGACGAAACTGTTTTTTTCCTATACGATGATTGTACCATAGTTTATTACAATTTTCCCGAAAGGATTCAAAATATGAAAAAAGTAAAACAAATTTTAGCAATCGTCGGTGTCATTATTCTGGTTGGACTTTATGTCTCTACCATCGTATGTGCAGTTTCTGCCAGTGAAAATTTTATGAACATGCTCATGACATCCATTTATGCCTCTGTGATCATCCCTGTTTTGATCTGGGCATACAGTTTTATTTACAAACTGATCAAAAAAGATTCCGAAGAAAAAGATACTGCAGAGCATTAAAAAATCAGCACCTGAACAAAATTTCCTTTCAGGTGCTGATTCTGCTTTTATCTTATTTATTCTTCTGTACTCTCAGACACGCTCTCTGTATCTAAAACAGTCTCCGTACCTTCTGCTTTCTCTGTGCTCTCCGCATCTTCTGTGACTGTCAGCTCCTCAATCGTTTTTGAAAAAGCATCCGCAAGAGACGTTTCTGTCAGATAAATGCTTCCTCCATCAGCTGAAATAATATAGTATGCATTCAAAGTATCATTTTTATTTCCTACAAAAAGAGAAACAGACCCTTCACTTGTTGTGTAGGATATCAGATCTTCCGGCTGGTCAAATCCAAACTCTTTCAGATCTGTATAATCACTGATCTCTTCTATTGCTGTCAGCGATGACAGTGTTGAAAGCATGCTGTCGATCGCTTCTTCATCCATATCCAGTGATGTGTCTCCGTCATAGGTCCATGTATCCCCATCCTTTGTAAAAGTATACGTCACATGGTCAACCTCATAAGAAAATGCTGTGATCGTGTCAACGTCCACTTTGGAAATATAAATGGTAGAAGCCTCTTCTTCCGCTGTTTTCTCTTCCTCTTTATTTTTGTTATACCATTTCATTCCGAAGGTGGCAGCGATAAGCACTGCCAGCACGATCAGAATTACAATAAACTGAATTTTCTGTTTTTTCATATTCTATCTGTCTCCAATCTTGATTTTCTATCATCTATTGTTTTATTTTTTTCTTCTTGATGCCCATATCACAATTCCAAGAATCATCATAATGACCGGAAGCACGATCATCAGACCAAGCCCATACAGGATCCCTGCCGCCGCATCCACCGTGATGGCGCTGAGCGTGTAATCTTTTGTCGGGATCACACTTGTTGCAAGATCAGAATCGCCAACCATCTGGGCAATGATATCTGTAAACATTGCGCTGTTATTTCCGGAAACGATCTGGTCTGCACTGTCTGCAAACATTTCCACAGATCCGGCGACCACTACTTTTGCGACTGTATCTTCATCGATTGTTTTTTCCATGGCAACCGCAACCGCAAATGGTCCTGCAGCATCTCCCTCCTCCAGCTCTGATGTTGTTGCATTTGCTGCATCTGTCTTGGATACTGCTTTATCTGTCGTCTCCAATAATGCTGTATAAGTTGTATCATCTGTATCTTCTCCATAGGTGATTGCCTCGCTGTATGGAGCAAAGATATATGAACCGCTGACGGAACTTGTATATGCACTTGAATTTACGTCAGGAAGCAGGTAATATGGTGTATTGCTGTAATAATAGGATTTATCATTTTCCATGACAATGCCGGAAACACGCTCCATTCCGCAGGCTGACAGGATCGACTCGAAGTTTTCCAAACCCTGTGCCTGGAAATTGCAGGTGATCAGCACTTTTCCACCCTGATTGATATAATCGATCACTTTGTTGGCATCATCCTCCGAAAAATCAGTCGTCGGTCCATTGATAATAAGTGCTGCTGCATCATCCGGAACCGCATCCTCTTTTAATAATGCAAGGTCAGATAAAGTGATATTTGCTTTTTCAATTGCCTCTGTAAATCCACCGGATAAAGCTGTTTCCCCATGTCCGGATACCTGATAAATCACCGGAAGCTCTGTGGAATCCATGGTCACATACTGAATCGCACTTGTAAGCTGTCCCTCTGCATCATATCCATCAATGCTTCTGGAATAACTGCTGTAATCATAACTATAGGTATACACATCATTGTAATCAATAACTCTGGAACGCTCGCTGCTCACAACGATCATGCTGTTTGAAGTTACAGAACTGTCTGTATACTGCGCAGCAAAAGTCGGGTTTGCAGCCGGATTGATATAGGAAACTTTGATGTGATTCGACAGGGATTCATATCTCTGTAATGTCTCATCCAGCTTTGTATCTTTTGATGCATCGGACACCAGCACATAAATTGTCACATCCTCGTCGAGACTTTTCAGATAATCCTTCGTATCGTCTGTGATGGAATAAATTTTCGTTGAAGTGACATCAATGGATGTCCATGTTGCCGGAAGTTCTGCCACGAACAGGTTCACAGCAACGGTCACTGCCACCATTGCAATGATCATTCCCGTTGAAAATACACCTGTCGATATTTTTTTGGAGCTGATGCTCCAGCGGCGTTTCTGAACGGACTGCCCTGTCAGGAACAAAAGTAATCCAATGATCGTTACGTAATAGACAATTCCCGCCACATCCAGTGTTCCATTCATAAAGTTATCAAGCGGCGTATAAAAATCGTAGCAGCCTAAAATTTTTGTCAGAAGATTTCCGCTCTCTGAGATCAGATTACAAATGCTTCCCATCATATAGCCGGCAAATAATGCAACAAATGTCAAAACTGCGGAAATCACCTGGCTTTCGGTCAATGAGGAAATAAACATACCAACGGCAATGCAGGCGCAGCCATACAGCCAGAATCCAAGCACTGCTGCATAGGATTCCCCTAATGGGATCGTTCCGTAGGACATTAACAGCAATGGTGTGATCGCAATGATCACCATATCTATGGTAAATACAAAAGCCATTGCGAGATATTTTCCCAATACTACTTTTCCCACAGATACCGGTGCAGTCAGGATCAACTGGTCTGTTCTGCTGTGGCGTTCCTCCGCAAAACTGCGCATAGTCAGCACAGGTACCGTGATCAGCATGATAAATGCGATCGCCGACAGTGAGTAAGAAATATAAGGATAGCCTGCGCGCAGATTGTAAACATAAAAATATAGTCCATAGAGTACAAGAACTGCTGCAATAAACAACCATCCTGTCACCGTCTGAAAGTAAGCTTTTACTTCTCTTTTTAATATCGCAAACATTATTCCCCGTCCTCCTTACTCTCTTTTCCAAAATGAGACTTTACAAAATGGAGTTTTTTCTCCGGCAGAACTTCCTTCTGTGTCCCCTCTTTTTCCGTAAGTTCGAGGAACACATCCTCAAGAGATTTTGAAACGGGATTCATCTGCAGAATGACAAATCCATGGTTGACACAGGAAGCAAACACCTGTTCCCTGATATCCATTCCCGGTTTTGCGATCAGATTCAGATGTACACACGCTTCGTCCTTCTGCTCTAATGGAATGCATTTTTCAACTTCTGCGATCCCGGTGAATGTCTCCTGCACTGCCGCATTGTCTCCTTTGATCAGAAGTTCGATCTCCTGCGCCCCGGACATCTGTTTCATCAGATTCTCCGTGGAATCGCCTGCCACTAATTTTCCTTTGGAAATAATGAAAATGTGATCACACACTGCAGATATTTCAGACAAAATGTGCGAACTTAAAATAACCGTATGATTTTTGCCAAGTTCTTTGATGAGGTCACGGATCTCTATGATCTGTTTTGGATCAAGTCCGACCGTCGGTTCGTCCAGAATGATGATCTCCGGATACCCTAACACTGCCTGTGCAAATCCGACTCTCTGCCTGTAGCCTTTTGACAGGTTACGGATCAGTCTTGACTGCTGTGCAGTGATTCCGGTCGTCTCCATCGCCTCCTCCACATATTTATTTCTCCGACCCTTTTCGAGTTTCTTTAACTCTGCCACAAAGTTCAGATACTCCCTGACTGTCATATCCACATAAAGAGGCGGGATCTCCGGCAGATATCCCACACATTTTTTTGCTTCTTCCGGCTGTGCAAAAATATCAAATCCGTTGATTTTTACCTCTCCGCTGGTTGCGCCTAAATACCCTGTAATAATGTTCATCGTGGTGGATTTTCCGGCACCGTTTGGTCCTAAAAATCCATAAATTTTTCCTGGTTCCACAGTCAATGTCAGATCATTCACTGCAATATGGTCGCCATATTTTTTTACCAGATGGCTGATCTCGATCACAATCTTTTCCTCCTTACTTCCGGCTCGCATGAAAATCGCGAAATCCGTCTGTTTTCACGAATTTCGCAACTGTCGGTTTTCGATAGTATTATCTTATCGAAAAAATGTGTTTTCTTTTGGAAAAAAATGTGATAACTTTGTGAAACGACGATTTTTTCTCTTCTTAAATACCTGTTATTTAGACATATATATTGTATTTCTTCAGATCCTCTTTCACCTGCCCGATCGTCTCAAAGCAGATTCCGTGGATTCCGGCTTTTTCGGCTCCCTCGATATTTTCCATCCGGTCATCGATAAATACACACTCATCCGCTGTGAGCTGATATTTTTTTAATAATGTCTCATAGATTTCCACATCCGGTTTGACCTGTCTCACACTGTAAGAAAAGATATCGCCGTCTGTCAACAGTAAGAAATCCAGCGCATTGTCCTTCGTTCTCTGATAAGTCCAATCTCCATAGTTAGAAAGAATATACACATGCAAGCCTTCTTTTTTCATATTGGAAATCCATTCTTTCGTATAGGAAAACTGTGTGATTGCCAGTTCCAGATGATTCCAGAACAGATCGATCTCTTTTTTATATTCCGGTGCCTTCTCATAAAATGCCTGTAGGATCTGTTCATCTGACCAGACGCCACGGTCTGTCTCAAGCCAGACCGGAGTATTGACCGTAGCATCCGCAACTGCTTTCACTGTCTTATCATCAAATCCAAGTTGTTTCATTGCGTCTTCCGGCTCCCACGCCACAAGAACTTTCCCGACATCTAAAATTATATTCTTTACCATACAATCCTCCATGTTTTGTCACAAAAGGCAGGGTGCCACTGCACGCCTGCCTCAGTCTCTTTATTTATTGCGGTAAATGATATCTTCTCTTCCTGGTCCGTTAGAAACCATTGTGATCGGGTATCCGATCTGTCCTTCAATGAACTCAATGTAATTTCTGCAGTTTTCCGGAAGATCCTCGTATTTCTTAATTCCACGGATATCACATTTCCATCCCGGAAGTTTTTTGAATACTGGTTTTGCTTTCTCTAATTTTGCAGTTACAGGGAAGTCTGTGGTTACTTCTCCGTCGATATCGTATCCAACACATACCGGGATCTCATCTAAGTATCCTAATACGTCAAGTACGGTAAGCGCTACATCCGTTGTTCCCTGCAGACGGCATCCATACTTACTTGCAACACAGTCATACCATCCCATTCTTCTTGGACGTCCGGTTGTTGCTCCGAATTCACCGCCGTCTCCGCCGCGTCTTCTCAGTTCGTCTGCCTCGTCTCCAAAGATCTCGCTAACGAATGCTCCTGCTCCTACTGCGGAAGAGTATGCTTTACTTACTGTTACAATCTTCTTGATCTCATATGGTGGGATGCCTGCTCCGATCGCACCGTATGCTGCCAAGGTGGAAGAAGAGGTTACCATTGGATAAATTCCGTGATCTGGATCTTTTAAGGTACCAAGCTGGCCTTCCAATAAGATCTTTTTGCCTTCCTTAATCGCTTTGTCTAAGAATAAAGAAACATCTCCGACATATGGAGCGACCATGTCTCTGTACTCATGCAAAGTAGCTAATAACTCTTCTTCTTTTAATAATGGTTTGTGATACATATGCTCAAGCATAATATTCTTTGTCTCGCAGGTACGTTTTACTTTTGCCTGCAATAATTCCTCATCGAATAACTCACTTACCTGAAAACCGATCTTTGCATATTTGTCTGAATAAAATGGTGCGATACCGGACTTGGTAGAACCGAAAGAATTCTTTCCAAGACGCTCCTCTTCATACTGATCGAAAAGAACGTGGTAAGGCATAACCATCTGTGCTCTATCTGAAATCATGATTTTTGGTGCAGGCACATTGCGGTCTGTGATTGATTTGATCTCACTTATTACCTTCGGGATATCCAGTGCAACACCGTTTCCGATAATGTTGGTGATGTGGCTGTGGAATACACCGGATGGCAATGTATGTAATGCAAATTTACCATAGTTGTTTACGATGGTGTGACCTGCATTTGCTCCACCCTGAAAACGGATAACGATGTCCGCTTCATCTGCAAGCATATCTGTGATTTTTCCTTTTCCCTCGTCGCCCCAGTTAGCGCCTACTACTGCTGTAACCATTTGATTTTCCTCCTGCATAAAAAAAGTGATGGTCTGTAAAAACCATCACACTTTCCTGTTTTTACTTTATGATTATACACGAATATATGTCATAAGTAAAATTAATATTCATTATATTTGATATAATCATTCATTATATCATTTTTCTACTGGCTATTGGACCAACAGATAATCATATAATTTTTCTGCCGCTGCCGACATCGGCGCACGCTCGTTTGAGACAATGCAAAACTCGCGTTCCGGTATCGCCCTGTCAAATTTCAATACGAATAATTCCCCATTTTCAATGTATTTTTCTGCGAAATCCGACACGACACTGGCAACACCGAGGTTGCGCACTGCAAACTGGATGAGCATATCGCTTGTTGCAAGTTCAAATTCCGGCCGGACAAATGTGCCGCGCTCTGCCAGATAATCTTCCACATATTTTCTTGTGGAAGTACTGCCCTCGAGACACATCACCGGAAGATTTTCAAGCTCTTTATAGCTTAATTTTCCACCCTTTAAGTACTCAAACTTTTTTCCCGCCACAAAGACATCCTGGATTTTGCGCACAGGCGTCATTTTAAAATCGTATTTGTTGTTCACCGGGGTACTGATGATCCCAAAATCAATTTTTCCGTCCTGCAAATGTTTCAACGTCTCCGGTGTCGGGGCATTCGTCACAGTCACTTTGATCTGCGGAAATGCATCATGGAACGTCTCCAGATAAGGAAGCAGATAAAACTGCAATGTCATGTCACTGGCACCCACACAGATTTCTCCGGCATCTAAGTTTAACATCTCCGAGAGTTTTTTCTCCCCGGTGAGGATTGTCTCATATCCTTTTCTCACATATTCTGCAAGCAGTCCGCCTTCTTTTGTCAAGCGCACGCCTTTGGATGTCCGCACAAAGAGAGCACAGGAAAGATCACTTTCTAAATGCTTGACTGCCTGGCTGACTGCCGGCTGTGAGATGGAAAGTGCCTCTGCTGCGAGGGAGATACTGTTGTATTTGGATACATAATAAAAAATTTTGTAGTATTCGAGGTTTGTCTGCATTATTTTACTCCGTGATTTTACTGTGACTTGCAAATAATTGCTTTCTTATTATAACAGTTTCCCACGAAAAAATCTTTTCTTTTGCGAAAACAAAAAATTTATATTTTTTCGCAAAAATAAACATTGTCTTTTTGCGGTCCATGCCTTATACTAAGTTGCTGAAACGTAAAGAATATGCGTGTTGAGGCTAAAAAACACGGACAGATTTTTAACTATTTTATAAATCAAGGAGTACAGATTATGACAAAAGACATGACAATGGGAAGCCCGCTCAGAATGATCTTACTTTTTTCCGTTCCGGTTTTACTGGGAAATATTTTTCAGCAGTTTTATAACATGGTGGATACGATCATTGTCGGGCAGTATCTTGGTGAGGATGCTCTGGCTGCGGTAGGCTCTACCGGATGTCTGATGTTCCTTGTATTAGGATTTGCAAATGGTATTGCGCAGGGATTTGGCGTTATGGTCTCCCACGCCTTCGGTGCAAAAGATTTCAAGCTGTTAAAGCATTATGTCGCACTCTCCCTGATACTGACTGCCATTGTATCGTTACTTCTGACTATCCCTACAGTGGCAGCTTCCAGACAGTTTCTTATTTTAATGAAAACACCGGACAATATCTTAGGACTCGCAGACTCTTATATTAAAGTCATTTTCGCAGGTATCCTGCTCACGATGTCCTACAACGTTGCCGCCGGTATTTTAAGAGGGATCGGCGACAGCAAAACACCGCTGTATTTCCTGATTCTCTCTTCCTTTTTAAATATTGTGCTCGACCTGTTTTTGATCGTCGTCGTAAAACTTGGAACCGCAGGCGCTGCCTATGCAACGATCATTGCGCAGGGTGTCTCCGCACTGCTTTGCTTTATTTATATGTTCCGCAAATTCGACATTTTAAAAACCAGCCGGGAAGATTACTATCTCGACGGATACGGTGTGTTCAATATGCTTTCCATCGGTATTCCGATGGCGCTCAACTATTCCATCACCGCTATCGGAACCATGATCCTGCAGGGTGCAGTCAATATTTTCGGTTCCAGTGTTGTGGCTGCCTTCACTGCCGCCTCCAAAGTGGAAAACCTCTCCACCCAGACCATGCCGACACTCGGCACTGCGATTGCCACCTACTGCGGTCAGAACCTCGGCGCAGGAAAATACAAACGTATCTACGAGGGAATGCGCAAAGGATTTTTCATCTGCATTTTTATCTCGCTTGCTGCCTCTGCCATCTGCGTATTCGGCGGACGTTTTATTGTGAGCTGGTTTGTGAGCAATCCTTCTGAAGAAATTTTCGACTATGCCATGCAGTATCTGAACACCATCAGTTTCTTCATGCTGCCGCTCGCATGGATTTTCCTTTACCGGAACGCCCTGCAGGGCTTAAACCGCGGACTTGTTCCAATGTTAAGCGGTGTTGTGGAAATGGTGTGCCGTATTATCGTAATCGCCGTCACCTTAAATCCGTTCGGTTACTGGGCAGTCCGTCTGGCAAGCCCGATTACATGGCTGTTCACCGGAATCCTTCTGATCGTAACGTATTTTATCTGGGAAAAACAGAGCCGGAAAAAACATTCCGGTTCATCGGACTAAAATTTTAGTTTTCCACCCCACTTCTGAACAGTCTCCACAAGCTGTATCAGATACCGGAACACCGGCTCCGTGATGACTGCGAACACGATCATGAGCATTGCACATTTTCCTGTGACCGCCGTGATTGCAAACAGTTCACTGAAAAACAGCATACAAAATAACCAGCCGATGACCATCGCTGCGATCAGGATCGCATGCGGTGTTGTCATCGGTTTTGCTATATGATAAAGGATCATGAAGCCGACAACTGCGATCAGGATCGTGCACGACGTGGAAACGCACTCTTTTTCCACTCCGAACTCCCTGCAGAAAATCACCAGACCGCTCACCACGATAAAATCTGTAATCCCAGCCGGAAGCGCCTGGATCAGGACATTGGTAAGAAAATGCCCATGGATCTGATTCCGGTTCTGCTCCAGCGCCAGAAAAAATGACGGAATCCCGATCGTAAAAACACTGATGAGCGACACCTGCGATGGCTCCAGCGGATAATCGATCAGAAACAGCATGGAAAATACGGCTAACAGCATGGAGAAAATGTTCTTGACCAGATAAAGGCTGGCAGTGCGCCCGATGTTGTTCACCACCCGCCGCCCTTCCATGACAACCGCCGGCATTTTATTGAAATCGTTATCGAGCAGCACAAGCTGTGCCACATGCGAAGCCGCCTCACTGCCTGATGCCATCGCAATGCTGCAGTCTGCATCTTTTAACGCAAGAATATCGTTCACGCCGTCTCCGGTCATTGCCACGGTCTTTCCCTGCTCTTTTAATGCCTGCACCAGAAGACGTTTCTGCTCCGGTGTCACCCTGCCGAACACCGTGTATTTTTTTGCTGCCTTCCGCACTGCCTCCGCTGTTTTCAACGTTGCTGCGTCCACCTGTTTTTCCGCATGGCGGATTCCCGCTTTCTTTGCAATCTCCGATACCGTGACCGGATTGTCCCCGGAGATCACTTTCACTTCCACTCCCCGCTTGGAAAAGTAACGGAATGTATCCATTGCCCCCTCCCGGATTGCATTATTGAGCAGGATAAATGCAATGGGAGTTGCATTTTCTGTCAGTTCTTTTCCATCCAGATTCCCCTCATACTCTGCAAATACAAGCACACGATATCCCTTTTCCAGAAATACTTCGATTGTTCCCTGAACAGCCGCATAATCCTGCCGCAGCACAAATTCCGGTGCGCCGACCACATAAGCTTTTCCTGCCAGAACCACTCCGCTGTATTTTGTGGCAGACGAAAACGGGACGATTTTTTCTGCACTGTTTTCCATCGGCTCCGTAAAATACTGCTGCAATGCCTCCATCGTTGCATTGTCGCACGGCAGGGCACGCACACAGTCAGAGAGCAGCTTTGCAATTTTATTTTTGTCTTCCGATTGCTGGTCTGCTTCCTGTTCTTTCGCTGCAAGGTTCTGGTCTTTTGCAAGGATAAACTGTGCCACTTCCATTTCCGGCACGGTAATGGTTCCGGTCTTATCCACACACAGTACATTTACCCGCGCCAGTGTCTCTATACATTTCATGTCATGGATCAGTACCTTTTGTTTTCCAAGCCTCATCACCGACACCACCATCGCCACACTTGCAAGAAGGTACAGGCCTTCCGGGATCATTCCGAGAATGGCCGCCACCATGCCCGTCACACTATCTTTCATCGTCGCCCCGGAAAAAAAATATTGCTGTAAAAACAGGATCGCCCCGATCGGCAAGATGATCACGCCCACAGTCTGCACTAGGCGGTTCAACGCCCGGATCATCTCCGACTGCTCGCCCTCTTTTGTCTGCGTCGCCTGCAGCATCAGTCCTGAAATATAAGAATCTTTTCCCACTTTTTCCAGTTTTGCCATGCACTCTCCTGATATCACAAAACTTCCCGAAAAAAGGGAATCTCCCTCTTTTTTTACAATCTCATCGGCCTCCCCTGTGATCAAAGCCTCGTTGACTGTGATATTGCCGGATAACACCAGTGCGTCCGCCGGAATCTGTCCACCTGCTGAAAGCGTTATCACATCATCCTGCACCAGTTCATCCGCCAAAACCTCCTGATTACTTCCGTTGCGCCGGACCGTGATTTTCGGTGTGTTTAATATCGTAAGATCATCCAGGATTTTTTTGGAACGCAGCTCCTGGATGATTCCGATCAACATATTTGCAATAATAATAGGTAAAAAAGTAAGATCCCGAAAAGATCCCACCACGATCAGAAGGATCGTAATGATCAAAAAAATAAGATTATAATAAGTTACAACATTTGAGCGGATGATCTGTGCCACTGTCTTTGTGGAAGAATCTACGCTTTCATTCGACAACCCTGCCTTTTTCCGAAATTCCACTTCAGCAGTGGACAGTCCACTCATATTCTGGCACATTCTGCATCTCTCCATCTCACTTTATGATGCTTTAGTATGCCCTGTTTTTTGTTAAACTATTTGAACAATCGCTAACTGTTCTTTATTTTGCTTTTAATGCCCAGACAGCTTTGATCTGGCTTCTGATTTTTCCATAGTCCCATTTCTGACCACTGCGGTATAAAGAAAACGGATCGTTAATGGAAAATCCTTCATCATCATAATCATAGAGCAGGATAAAATGTCCCCCTGTAGTGAAATCTCCCTGCCGCACGGAGCAGATCACGATGTCTCCCTGATCTAAGTGCTGCTTGATCTCAGTCTGGCTGATATTGATCTGCTCGGAGCGGACACCATAAGCTGCCGCCCCCTCTGTCATAAGCGACCACATCGTTCCTGTGCCGGACATATAAAACCCTTCCTGCATGGCAAATTTTGCGATTGCAGCCGGAGTTGCCTCCTCGTTTCCAGTCAGCGCAACTACTGCCATCGCCAGTGTTGTCGGACCGCATCCGCTGATCGCAACATTGCTGTCATCCCCATATGCAAGGCAGCCCCAGCGTTTATCCCACTGTAAAAAGAGCGGATATTCTTCCTGTAACTCTTTCTCTGTCAGTTCTGCTTTATCATAATCCCTTGTGTTCCCTTTATAATCAGCTACAAATGCGATCATTTCCGGATTATTTGCCAGATTGATCAGTAATTTTTCCGGATATTTCTCTGCATTTTCCACGATCTGTGCGTAGCGTTCATCTGACGCTTCCATCTGTTCTAACTGTCTGATTGCCTGATTCAAGGAATAATCTACCGGTTTTGATAACACAACCTGTGGAATCTCCGCGAACGGATCATTCGTTTCTTCGCTGTCTGCCGGTTCTTCGACAGTTTCTGTAGCAGACTGTTCCTCTTTTTCCGTTCCATCTGCTGTTGTTCCATTATCTACGTCATTTGTAATTTGATTTTCTTTTTTCTCTTCATCGGAGTTATCCTGCGCTGATGCCAGCACTTCTTCTGTTTTTCCAAGTTTGATCTCAGGAAAATATCTTCCACAGACACATCCCAGTAAAAAAGATGTCAAAAGCATTACACTCAAAACGATTTTTCTTTTCCGTACAAGCTTTTTCTGTCTCAGTCTTCTTTCGTCTAATTCTGTCTGATTCTGTATCTGGCGCTGATTCTGCTCCTTCATCTATCGGTAACCTCTCTCGTATTTCTTTCTTGCGTAGCGTGTTCTATTATATACATAAACCCTGCAATTTTGCTACCCTCTTCATAAAATATTAATAAAACTTTGGGTTTTCTTTGGAATACTTACAGAAAAAAACAGGTGCCAAATGTATGATCCATTCAGCACCTGCCCTGTCCTGTCTGTTTTTATTTGTTGCTGAGATATTCGTGAATACCCTTAGCTGCTGCTTTACCGGCACCCATCGCAAGGATAACAGTTGCTGCACCTGTCACAGCGTCACCACCGGCATAAACACCTTCTTTGGAAGTTGCACCGGTCTCTTCTTCCGCAATAATGCATTTTCTGCGGTTGATATCAAGACCTTTTGTAGTGGATGAGATCAGAGGGTTTGGAGAAGTACCAAGTGACATGATCACAGTATCTGCCTCGATCTCATATTCAGAGCCCGGAATCTCAACCGGACTTCTTCTTCCGGAAGCATCCGGTTCGCCAAGTTCCATTTTGATCACTTTTGCACCCTTTACACAACCGTTTTCATCCACTAATAATTCGGTTGGATTCTGGAGAAGATCAAAGATGATACCCTCCTCTTTTGCGTGGTGTACTTCCTCTTTACGTGCCGGAAGTTCTTCCTCACCACGACGATATACGATATGTACCTCTGCGCCAAGTCTTCTTGCTGTTCTTGCAGCGTCCATTGCCACGTTACCACCGCCGACTACAATAACTTTCTTACCAGCTTTGATCGGTGTATCGTAATTGTCTAAGAACGCTTTCATAAGGTTATTTCTTGTTAAGAACTCATTGGCTGAGAATACACCCATTGCCTGCTCACCAGGAATACCCATAAATCTTGGAAGTCCTGCACCGGAACCAATGAAAACTGCCTCAAAGCCCTCGTTGTCCATCAACTCATCAATTGTAACGGATTTACCGATGACAACGTTGGTCTCAATCTTAACCCCTAATGCTTTCACGTTTTCCACTTCAGCGGCAACAACCTTCTGCTTTGGAAGACGGAATTCAGGGATACCATAAACTAACACACCACCTGCCTGATGTAATGCTTCGAAAATCGTCACATCATAACCAAGCTTTGCAAGATCTCCTGCACAGGTAAGACCTGCCGGGCCTGAGCCGATCACTGCTACTTTATGTCCATTTAACTTTTCTGCCTTTTTCGGTTTAATGCCATGTTCTCTTGCCCAGTCCGCAACAAAACGCTCTAATTTACCGATCGCTACAGGCTCTCCTTTGATTCCACGGATACATTTTCCCTCACACTGTGTCTCCTGTGGACATACACGGCCACAGACTGCCGGAAGTGCGGAAGACTCACTGATCACATGATAAGCAGCCTCAAAATTACCTTCTTTTACTTCTGCGATAAATCCCGGAATATTGATAGATACCGGACATCCTTTCATACACTGTGCATTTTTACAGTTTAAGCAACGGGCAGCTTCTGCCATTGCTTCTTCTTCATTATATCCCAAACATACTTCTTCAAAGTTCGCTGCACGAACGGCTGGCTCCTGCTCACGAACCGGAACTCTAGTTAATACGTCCATTTTTTCCTCCTGATTCTATGTAACTGACCAGACAGCTTTCTCTCTGATCTGCAAAATTTCTGATTTTTAACTGTTACAATTGCCGCATCCACCGTGATGTGTTGCACCTTCCTGTAATTTCAGCATGGCTCTTCCCTCTTCGGTCTTATACTGAGCCTGTCTTCTCATTGCCTGATCAAAATCAACCAGATGTCCGTCGAACTCCGGTCCGTCTACACATGCAAATTTTACCTCATCGCCTACAACCAGACGGCAGGCACCACACATTCCGGTTCCGTCTACCATGATCGGATTCATGGAAACAATGGTTGGAATCCCTAATTCTTTTGTCAGTTTGCAGACAAATTTCATCATGATCATTGGTCCGATCGCCACACAGTGGTCATAACGCTTTCCATTATCCCAGAGTTCCTGCAGCTGTGCAGTACCGGTTCCCTTGAAACCATACGAACCATCATCTGTTGTCACATAAAGATTTGTGGCAACTTTTTTCATCTCATCCTCTAAGATCAGTAAATCTTTGTTACGTGAACCCATGATGACATCACAGTCAACACCATGCTCATGCAGCCATTTTACCTGAGGATAAACCGGAGCTGTACCGACACCGCCTGCAACAAATAAAATTTTCTTTTTCTTTAATTCTTCGATATCTTCATGGATCAGATCCGATGGGCATCCCAGAGGTCCAACGAAATCTTCAAAAGCATCCCCTTCCTGCAAGCTTACCATACGCTCTGTGGAAGCTCCTACGGTCTGGAATACGATCGTGATCGTTCCCTCTTCCCTGTCGTAATCACAGATGGTAAGCGGAATACGTTCACCTTCCTCATCAATTTTTACAATCACAAACTGTCCCGGTTCGCAATACTGCGCAACACGGGGAGCCTTGACATCCATAAGATAGATCTTGTCTGCCAGTTTTTCTCTTCTAACGATTGGATACATGTTTTTCCTCCTTGTATATACTCACTGCCTTTTTCATCTCTGTAATCGTTTTCCTTAATCACGAATCTCCTATGAAAATATACATTTTTTTAGCATTACTTTATATAATAAAGGAAAAGCCGTTAGATTTCAACGGCTTTTCCCTTGTTTTATTGCTTTTTCATATAATTGAAACATACTAATTATTTATAGCTTCTATTCTTACTACACCACTATTATGCCTCCACTTTGGAAAACAGAATTCTGTCATTATCCAATGCCTTTCCGGCACGGACTGCAAACTGCTCTAACAGATCATCCACTGACATCTTTTCCCGTTCTTCCCCGGAAACATCCAGCACAATATTTCCCGAATCCATCATGAGGGTACGGTTTCCAAGTTCAAGCGCCTGATGCATGTTGTGCGTGACCATAAGGCAGGTGATGTTCTGCTCTGACACTATCTTTTTTGTGAGGTTCAGTACTTTCTCTGCGGTGGCAGGGTCTAAAGCTGCGGTATGCTCATCCAGCAGCAAAATCTTAGGAGTCACCATCGTTGCCATCAAAAGTGTGAGTGCCTGACGCTGTCCACCGGACAAAAGTCCGACCGGCTGCTTCATACGGTCTTCTAACCCCATGTCAAGCAGTGCGAGCTGCTCTCTGAATTTTTTCTTGTCCGCTGCCTTGATCCGGCTGAAATAGGCATTCTTTGAAGTAGTCGTGCGCAGGTAGGCAAGCGCCATATTCTCCTCGATCGTCATATGTGGTGCGGTTCCCTTCAATGGATCCTGAAACAAATGACCAATCACTTTACTGCGGACATGCTCTTTCTGATAGGTAATGTCCTCACCATCCAGCATGATCAGTCCTTTGTCTGCAAAAAAGGCTCCTGTTATCGCATTAAACAGCGTTGATTTTCCGGCTCCGTTGCTTCCTACGATCGTTGCAAAATCCCCCTGCTTTAAGGTGAGATTCAGATTTTTTAATGCACATTTTTCATTGACAGTTCCCGGATTAAAAGTTTTGCTGACATCGCGCATCACAAGCATTGCGTTCTTCTCTGCCATTATCTTTCTCCTCCTTCGCTGTCATTTTTCATAATCTCCTGAACGTATATCTGGTTCTGAGCCTTTGCGGCACGTTTCTGCCGGTAAAAATTCATCTGCTTTTTCAGATATGGGAATGCGATCGCCACGGCTACAATGATTGCAGAAACAAGTTTTAAACACTCTGCCGGTACATTTAATCTCAGGGCAACTGCCACGATAAAACGATACAGGCAGCTTCCTAAAATAACGCCGGTCACACGCTGTAACATACCGCCTTTTCCAATGATAGATTCCCCAATGATCAGGCTGGCGAGTGCGATTGTTACCATTCCGGTTCCAAGATTGATATCACAGGATTTCTGATACTGCGCAAGCAGTCCGCCGGAGAGACCGGTCAGGGCATTGGCAACACAAAGTCCGATCGTGATCATGGCACTTGTATTAATGCTGGAAGCTCTTACCATATCCGGATTATCTCCGGTTGCGCGGATGGAAAGTCCAAGCCTTGTATTTAAAAAGAAAGAGATCAGCACTCCTACAATGATAACGATCAGTGCAGCCACGATCAGTTTATACCACGTTCCACCGATCGCTGTTTTTGCCCAGGTAAAAACGGATTCACAGTTGAATAAGTTCATGTTGGAAGCGAATCCCATTACTGCAATATTAATTGTATACAATCCGGTATTTACGATGATTCCCGCCAAAATGGACTGAATCCCCATTTTTGTCTGTAAGAAAGCGGTCACAAAACCGGAGCAGACACCAGCTGCCATCGCTACAAATAATCCAAATATCGGATGACCTGCAAGTGTCACCGATGCACAGACGGCACATCCCAATGTAAAACATCCATCGGTCGAAAGATCCGCAATGTTTAAAATACTGAAGGATATAAATAATGCCAGTGCGACCAGTGCATAGATAAAACCAAGTTCTAATGCACTCTGTACAATTGATAATGTAATAATGGAACCCATACCTTAATTAAACTCCTCTGCTGTTACTGTCTCGATCAATTCGGAACACATATCTTTAAAGATAGAATAATCGATTCCGACTTTTTCTGCAATCTCTGTATTTACGGTTACGATACCGCTGTCTAATGTTTCTACTGGTGTTGTGGCCGGATCTGCTCCGTTTGCAAGAATGTCTGCAACCATGTCTGCTGTCTTTGTTCCGAGTGTCTCATAGTTGACGCCGTATCCTAAGAATGCTCCGTTTAAAGCAAAGGAATCTGCACTTGTGTAGTGAGGGATACCTGCGTCTGCAAATTTTTCAAAAATCGCAAGTTCTGCTGTCATAACAGTGTTGTCCTGTGGTGTAAAAATAGCGTCTACTTTTTCTGCCACCAGGGAATCTGCTGCTGCCTGGATCTCACCGGTTGTTGTACCTGTTTTTTCTACATAGGAAATCCCATGTTCATCGCAGTAATCTTTTGCCGCCTGAATAGCACTTGTGGAAGAATCCTGGCTCTTATCATACAGAAATCCGATTTTTGCAGCATCCGGATCCGCTGCCAAAATGAAATCCATGATCTGTGCCACATCAATTGCATCGGATGTTCCTGTAATATTGGCACCCGGAGCATCTGCACTTGCTACAAGTCCTGCTCCGACCGGATCTGATACTGCGGAAAATACAATCGGGATCTGATTATCTTCCGTTGCGTTCTGCATGATCATTGCTGCCGGCGTTGCGATCGGAATGATCACATCGACACCCTCTGCCACAAGATCTGCTGCGATCTGGTTCAGGGTAGAGGAATCTGCCTGACCATTATAGGTGTAATCTGCATAATCAAATGTCACACCAAGTTCTGCTCCTTTTGCATCCAGCTCTGCTTCAATTGCTTTCTCAATCTGGTTTAAGGATGCATCATCTACATACTGTACGATTCCAACTTTGTACACGGTTTTGTCTGCAGTATTCTGTGCAGTGTCCTTTGCGGTATCGGCTGCGTCTGCACTGCTCTCTGTTGTGTTCGTGCTGTTTCCTGCATTGGATGTGTCTGTGCTGTTTCCGCATCCACCGATCATTGCTGCTGCCATTGCCATTGTCAATACTGCTGCCATCATTTTTCTCTTCATCATTTTTTCCTCCAAATTTTAAGAATGTTTTTTTGAAAGAAATCCGTTTTGAAAGTTATAAGAATCATGTATTGCGGTTTTGTTTGCAAGTAAACAAAAACCGTCTCAAGCTGTTGCTTGAGACGGTAATAAAATCTTATTATCGCGGTACCACTCATCTTGACCATCCGGTCCACTCTCTCATGTACTATCATACACGCCTGATTGATAACGGGTTCGGTTCCCGGTGACTCCTACTGCTGATACATGGCTCTGTATGCTTTATGTATGTTGTTCAGGTCACCCTCGAAAGTCCATTCAGTAAAATGATCCATACTGCAATCCCACCACCTGCAGCTCTCTGTAATATCAACAGATTACTTACTACTCTTTCTCAACGGTTTTTCTTTATGGTGTTACTTTAATACATTAACGTATCTTTGTCAACACCTTTTTTTATTTTTATGAGAAGTATACGAGTTCATCTTCCGGCTTCTCGGCTGGAGTTATGGAAATTGGATACAATACAGGACCTTTTCCCTTGTACTCTTTTGCGAATTCTACGTGTACTTCTGCTGTGATATTGATCCAGGATTTGTGCGGAATTTCATCCTCCCTATCGTATTTCGTTTTGAAGCCGATGAAGGTAACATCCTCCACACAGCAGGTCATTGCAAAACGTCCCGGAACCATAATTCCTTTTTTCAGTTTGTCCGGATTGTATACAAGTGCTAAGAAAGAAACTTTCTTACCCTCATACTTTTTCGGATTGTCCTGACAATCCATATACCAGATCGCATAATCTGCATCGGAAATTTCAATCTCATCCGCAGTAATGTCAAACGGTAACTCCTCCGGTCTCTCGTCAAGTGTTCCGTCCGCACGCTCATAGACAAGCTGTGCTTTCCGGTTTAATGCCTTGACATTTCTGCGGTATTTTCCTTTGTCTGTACTGTCATCACAGCGATTGAAGATCACGACATCTGCGGAAAAAAGCTGTTCCATGATCATTGTACGCATATTTGCAAGATACATATCGAAAGTCGTTGCATCTACCGTGGCAAGCTGCTGTACGATCATCCAGTACTTTGGAAGTTCCATATCCATGAGTGTTCCCATCTGCCAGGTTCCGTTGTACTCTAAGAATACCTGCTCCGGCTGGTACTCGGTATTTACTTTTTTCAAAAAGTCCTCTGTAAAATCTGCCTCACTGTCTACCATGACAAGTTTTACATTATTTTTTTCAAGTTCTTCATCCGTAAACTCTGCATCGCCGTCTTCACAGCAGATGACAAGGCTTTTTCCCTCTTTTGCAAAACCCTGCTCAAATAAGGTGTCTTTGATGAGGGAGGTCTTTCCACTGTCCATAAAACCGGTAAATAAATATACTGGTATTTCGTTCATATATATTCTCCCTTATTAAATTCCGAATAACTCTTCTAATCTGTGTTCGTCAATGTTGCAGCCGATCACACAAAGTCTTCCTGTATAGTCAGGCTCGCCGTCACGAAGCTCATATTCACCCGGAACCATGTCAAAATAAATCCATGTGCCATTCTCATCTTCTACCATTCCCTTGGCACGGAGGATTGTTCCGTAATCATCTGTCTCGCAGAGAGTCTTTAATACATCCTCGATCTTTTCCTTCGTGAATTTGTGAGGCGTCTCTTTTCCCCAGCTTGTAAACACTTCATCTGCATGATGGTGATGATGATGCTCATGGTCATGGCATCCGCAGGTGCAGTTTTCGTCATGTTCATGATGGTGCTCATGGTCGTGGTCGTGGTCTTCATGATCGTGATGGTGTTCATGGTCGTGGCCGTGATCATGCTCATGTTCTTCGTGATCGTGGCATCCGCAGGTGCAGTTCTCGTCATGTTCATGATGATGTTCGTGATCATGCTCATGATCGTGGTCTTCATGATCGTGGTCATGATGGTGATGTTCATGCTCATGCTCCTCTGCCTCTTCTTTGGCATGCTGCTCAGCCATCAGTTTCATCTCAAGAGAATCTGCTCCCTCGATCACTTTTAAGATCTGCTCGCCTTTGATCGCATCCCATGCTGTTGTGATGATTGCAGCCTTTGGATTCAATGTCTGGATCTGTTTTACACAAAGTTCTAACTGCTCAGGTGTTGCATTCTGGCTTCTGCTCAGTACAACAACTGTAGCATATTCAATCTGATTATTAAAAAATTCACCGAATGCTTTCATCTGTTTGCTTGCTTTTAAAGCATTTACGACAGTTACGAGTCCGTTTAATTTAACGTCTTCCTCTTTCTCGATATCGATCACAGACTTCATAACATCGGATAACTTACCGACACCAGATGGCTCGATCAGAATGCGGTCCGGATGATATTTGTCAATCACTTCGTGAAGATTCTTTCCGAAATCACCTACTAATGAGCAGCAGATACAGCCGGAATTCATCTCGGTGATCTGGATTCCTGCATCTTTTAAGAAACCGCCGTCGATTCCGACTTCACCGAACTCATTCTCGATCAGAACGATCTTCTCGCCCTTAAATACCTCATCGATCATTTTTTTAATAAATGTGGTTTTTCCTGCTCCTAAGAAACCGGAAATAATATCAATTTTTGTCATAATAAATCCACTCCTTTTTATGTCTTGATAATATGCAGAATGCAGATTATCATGGTTACATTGTATTATCTTTGTCTGTCCGGATCACACTTTCTGCCCGAACATTCCTATTTTACTCGATTATTTTACAAAATGCAAATTTTGTGCAATTTTTAATAATTATTTTATACCCTGTTTATTTTTATCCATTATATCCGAAAACACTTCTGCATATCCCTGTATGTACCGAGAACCAAAAGGGTATCTTCACTGCTTAATTCCATATCCGGGCCAATCGCCATATTCATCTTTCCGTCTGTTTTGATCGCCAGAATACTGATGCTGTACTTTTTACGGATATCCAGTTCACCGATCGTTTTTCCGATCCAGCCTCCCGGCACCTCCACCTCAAAAATAGCATGTGAATCATCCACTTCGATATAATCATGGATATGATCTGCCGTATAGCGGATCGCTGCCCAGTTGGCGATCTGTTTTTCCGGATAAATGACCTCGTCTGCTCCGTTGCGAAGCAGGAACTTTGCCTGTACATCCCGCTCTGCACGCGATATGACCATTTTAGCGCCAAGTTCTTTCAAAAGAGAAGTTGTCTCCAGGGAATTCTGGAAATTGCCTCCGATCGTCACAAAACAAATATCATAATTTTTGATTCCAAGCGACTCCAGAAAATTCTCATTGGTACTGTCACCGATCTGTGCGTCTGTGACATACGGAAGAATTTCATTGACAAGATTTTCATTCTCATCCACAGCCATCACTTCATGTCCAAGCTCATTCAACTGGTATGCAACATGCTTTCCAAATCTTCCGAGTCCGATAAGCAAAATATTTTTCATTATAATTTTCTCCTTTATCCAACAGTTATTTTATCAAGCGGTCTTTTTGCCCCACTCTGGATTTTTACTGAAATTGCAGCATATATAAGTGTCAGTCCGCCAACTCTTCCAAGATACATCAAAACAACCAATATCAGATGTGATACCAGTCCAAGCTCCGTTGTGATCCCTAATGTAAGTCCTGCCGTGCCCACTGCCGATGCTGTTTCAAAAAGACAATCCGATAATGCAACATGTTCTATCTGACTGATTGCGATTCCTCCTGCAAAAAACAGGAAAAAATACAAAATAGCGATCGTTGCCGCATTTTTCACTACTGTATTATCGAATCTTCTTCCAAAAACCTCTGTTTCCGGCTCTCTTCCGAATGTTGCAAACGCATTCAGTATCAGCACTGCGATCGTTGTTGTCTTCATACCTCCTGCCGTTGATCCCGGAGATCCACCGATCAGCATCATCAAAATCATGATCGCTTTGGAAGAATCGTTCATTGCACCAAGATCTGCCGTATTAAATCCTGCTGTTCGAAGAGTTACCGACTGAAAAAAAGAAGCCAGTATTCTTTTTCCCATAGAAAATCCGGCGAAATCACTCAGAAAGAAAAAAATAGCCGGCAGTAAAATCAAAACAGCGGTGGTAACGAGGATAATCTTACTCTGCAGACGGTAACGTTTCAAGTTCCATTTGTTTGTGCAAAAATCATCCCAGGTCAGAAATCCGATGCCACCGATCACGATCAAAAGCATGATCACAATATTGATCAATGGATTGGCAATATATCCTGTCAGAGATGGAAATGTCTGTTCCGTCGTTCCAAGTATGTCAAAACCTGCATTGCAAAAAGCCGATACCGAATGGAAGACTGACATCCAGATTCCTTTCCATCCATAATCCCTGCAAAATACAGGAAGCATGAGAATGGCACCGATCAGTTCGATCAGAAATGTTCCCTGTAGAATAAATTTCGTAAGCCGGACAATTCCACCTACTTTCGGTGCTGAAATCGCATCCTGCATCGTACTCCGCTGCATTAACGAGATCTTTCTCCCGGAAACCATTGAAAAAGATGCAACCACAGTGATGACTCCCAATCCACCGGTCTGGATCAGAAGTAAGATCACTGCCTGGCCAAACGCCGACCAGTAGCTTCCTGTATCCACGACCACAAGTCCTGTCACGCAGACAGCTGATGTCGCAGTAAATAAAGTTTTATCAAACGGTGTCACAACTCCGGCAGAAGATGAGATCGGAAGCATTAAAATAATTGCTCCAAGTAATATCACTCCTGCAAATCCAAATGCGATCATCTCAAACGATGACATTTTCTTTTTTTTACGGATAAGTTCCGGCATATCAATTCTCCTCTTTTTCTGCTGCTTTCATTTTATTTGTGGAACTGCATATTGTAAAGCTTTTCGTAAGTTCCCTTCCTGTCCATCAGTTCTTCATGTGTTCCTGATTCTTCGATACCATCCTCAGATAAAACAATGATCTTCTCTGCGTTTTTGATGGTGGAAAGCCTGTGTGCAATTACAAACGTGGTACGGTTTTTTGCAAGCTTCTCCAATGAATCCTGTACTACTTTTTCACTCTCATTGTCAAGTGCGGAGGTTGCCTCATCAAAAATAAGGATCGGTGGATTTTTAAGGAAAACCCTTGCAATGGACAATCGCTGCTTCTGTCCGCCGGAAAGCTTGATCCCGCGCTGTCCGATGTCCGTCTCATAACCGTTTGGAAGTGACATGATAAACTCATGCGCATTGGCGTTTTTTGCTGCCTCGATGACTTCCTCTCTTGTCGCATCCGGTTTTCCGTAACGGATATTGTCAAAAACAGTTCCAACAAAAAGATACACATCCTGCTGCACAATGCCGATGTGGTCGCGCAGACTCTTTAAGGTGAGATCACGCACATCTTTTCCATCGATTTTTACTGCGCCGCCCGTCACGTCATAGAAACGAGGAATGAGGGAACAGAGCGTACTTTTTCCTGCGCCGGAGGAACCGACTAATGCCATGTAAGCCCCCGCCGGAACATTTAAACTGATATGGTTCAACACTTTTTCCGTGTTTTCCTCATACTGGAATGAAACATTTTCAAAAGTAATATCTCCCTTTACATCCTTAAGTTCCACTGCATCTTTTTTGTCCTCGATATCCGGATGAACGGCGAGGATCTCCTGAAAACGCTCAAATCCGGTATAACCATTCTGAAACTGCTCTGTGAAATCAATGAGGGTGCGGACCGGATCCGTAAACACACTGATATAGAGCATAAATGTGACAAGGTCGCTGACGTCCACACTGCCTTTTGCGATCAGCACCGTACCTGTCAGGATCACACTGACCTGAATGAGTGTCGTAAACGCTCCAAGCCCTGCCTGATAACTTCCCATGTAAAAATAGCTGTTTTTCTTGGCTGCAAGGAAACCGTCATTGCCTTGTTTAAACTTGCGGTTTTCAATCGCTTCGTTGGCAAAAGATTTTACCACCCGGATACCGGATAAGTTATCCTCGATCTGCGCATTGATGTCCGCAATTTTTACACGGTTCTGTTTGAATGCGAGACGCATTTTTTTATTCAGGACAAATGCATAGATCAGCATGAACGGCAATATTGCAAAGGCTGCAACTGCGAGCATTGGGCTGATATTCACAAGAATGATCAGTGCTCCGGCAATTTTGATCACGGACAGAATGATGTTCTCAGGTCCATGATGCATCAGTTCGCTGATATCAAAAAGATCGGTTGTGATACGGCTCATCAGCTGTCCGACTTTCTGGTCATCATAAAAGGAAAAGGACAGTTTCTGGTAATGTGCGAAAATTTCCGCACGCATGTCATACTCGATTTTCGCTCCCATCACATGTCCGTAATTACAAATGTAGAATTTACTGTAACAGTCAACCGCCACCAGCACAAACAATCCAATGGCAATGTATGCTGCCTGATGCAAAATCTCTGCCGGCTCACGGTACACAAGATTGTAGGTCACATACCGCACGACCAGCGGAATGATCAGGGCAACCGCCGCAGAGAGCGTTGCGAAAAACATGTCTGTCCAGAACACACGCATGTAAGGTTTATAATAGGTGAGCATTTTTTTCATGGTTCCACTTTTTTTCATAAATTCCGGTTCTCCTCTGCATAAGATAAGACTGATACATTTCTTTTATGCATCAGTCTCATTCAAATTCATATGATATTATTTTAGACGTAAAGCTGAAATTGTCAAGCTTTTCCCCTACGCCGGATATGCTGCTTATTTTCTCTTTTCAAACCCATACACCCATTTTCCACGCAAAAATAAAGCAAGGAAAATGACCGAACTAATACTCCAGGTCAATGGATACGCCCAGAAGATCACGCGGATGTCCGGGATAAAATGAACCGTAACCGTGATATAGCTTACACGGAACAGACACCATACACACAGCATAACGATCATCGGAACCGATGCATTTCCCGAACCACGAAGCACCGCAGCGATGCAGTGGGAAAAAGCCAGCAGAAAATAGAACAACGCAATGGTTCTCGACTGCATAACTCCATAATGTACTACATCCGGTTCACTGTTAAAGGCTGCAATAAGCACCGGTGCGGCTGTATAAATCACAACTCCGATCAATTCTGCAATGATAATCGAACAGAGAACGCCAAACCTCGCTCCTTTTTTTGCACGGTCATACTGCTTTGCACCAAGATTCTGGCTGACAAAAGTGGTCAACGCCATCGTAAAACAGGTCACCGGCAGAAACGCAAATCCTTCGATTTTGGAATAAGATCCACATCCTGCCATCGCCATTTTCCCAAATGCATTGATATTTGTCTGCACAAAAACATTCGCAATGGCGATCACAGAATTCTGAAAACCGGACGGCACACCGTTTTGTATGATCTGCCACAGCATCTGGCTGTCAAAACGGATTTTATTTAACTGAAGCCTATATTCTTCTTTTGCTCTCAGAAGATGAATCAGACATAAGAATGCACTTATAAATTGGGAAATCGCTGTTGCCAAAGCGGCTGCACCGACTCCCATCCCCAATCCTGAAATAAAGAAAATATCCAGCACCACATTGATACAGGAAGAAATGATCAGATAAATCAGCGGATGTCTGCTGTCTCCAACCGACTGCAAAATCCCTACAAAAATATTGTACATGATCACTCCGATAGAGCCTGCAAAATAAGTGCGGAAATAGGTGATAGATTCCGGAAGCACCTCTGCGGGTGTTCCCATCAGCACCAGGATCTTTGGTGCTAAAAGCATGCCGATCACTGTCAATGCAATTCCTGCTGCAATTCCAAACGCAACCGTTGTGTGGATTGCTTTCTCCAGATTTGCCCTGTCTTTCGCCCCATAATATCTGGCAATCACAACACCTGCACCCATTGCGATGCCATTGATAAATCCAACCATCAGAAAGATCAGATTCCCGGATGAGCTGACTGCCGCCAACGCATTGCTGCCGAGATAATTTCCTACGATCAGTGAATCTGCCGTGTTATACAATTGCTGAAACAAATTTCCAAGAAACAGTGGAATCGCAAATAAAATAATTTTTCTGGAAATGCTTCCCTCTGTCATTCTTGTTTTATCTTCTTCTCTCATCATTACTTCCTCGTATCTTTTTCTGCTCTGCACCCTGATTCCCAATAATAGGTACTATCTATAGTATAGTTTTTATTCGTGTAAAATCAACAAGTTTTGAGGATTATAAGAGATTTGGATTGAACAAAATCTGGAGTTACATAACTAATGCTGCTCCATATAATCAATAAATTCCGGAGTCTTAGACCAGTACTTAATCCCCCAATTTTCAAAATTCCATTCATCCATGTAATTGTTACATTCATAGTCAATATACTCTTTTAATATTCTTTCATTTGCTACATCAATGTCTAACATTCTTGGAATTCTGATTCCTGTCTGCAACAGTCTGTTATAATCATTTTGTTCTGCTTCGATTTTATTGCCAAATGAGTAATATTCACATGGCTCATGGTGTATCTGCTTTAACACATAAAATTTACCTTCCCGTTCTGCCAAATAGGAATAACCACCTTTTCCATGTCCTAATAACTTCACAATTTTATATTCTTTCTTATTTACATTCATAACATCCTGCATTATCGTCCCCCCGTTTATTCAGCAAAGTATATTCCTTGAATCCGACCACTAACGTAGCGTCAGGCTTTTGCATTGCAATTAACATTGTGTTGTTAAAGCTGTAATTATGAAATTTTGACATGGTATTCAGATAAATCTAGTACTTCTCGCTTTCAAAAAGTTCCTTGATACCCTACTCCAACTTCTCCGTTATTTCCTGTACTTTCTGTTTTTCTGTTTTAGCGTCTGCCATTGTTTTTGTTTCTTAATTGTCTGTTTCTATGCTATTAAATTTCTCCCTTTTCGGAAAAGTGTTTCTGATATTACTTAACCCAAACTATCCTGTTATTTATACATTTTAAGAAGTTAATGCAATTTGAGCTATTGATTTGCTTGGATATAATAAAGATTAGTTTTGCTGACTGGATTGAAATTGAGTTTAGGTTTAAAACATAATAAAAGCTATCCAATTTTTTTGACCGGGTAGCCTTTGTAAAATTTATTCTGCTGGAACTTCTGTGGCTGTGAGTGATATATACTCTGAAAAAATGGCATTTACCACAGCTTTCCTTTCGTCATCCAGTGATAAATAGTTCTGATTTACATTATCGTTGAATGTACCACAATCGGAATGATATTTGTATGTTTCTTCGTTGATTGTAATTTCAATGTTGCTTAAACAATCAGTTGTACCTTCTGTATTCCATGCATCACCACATAATATATTAGATATAGTTCTGATATCCTCATTTTCAGTGATGTTCGCATTTTCTCCTGTGAAAACATTATGAATACTTACTACTGCAACTGGGTCTATCATAAGTTCACTACTGGCCAGGACTTTTTCTGTTGCAAAAACCCACCATTTTTCATTCATATTAATCTCGATTATGCCTTCTTGTGAACCATATTGATATCCATAGCCTGTACCAAAGTTAGATTGATTGTCTTTTGTTGGCTTTTCACTTCCGTCTACTTCTGACGTAATCTCTCCATCCATAACACCACAACGAGCTTCTACTGTACTTTCATGACCTGTGTCAATATATAACTCGCCATTTACCATGACCATAGGAATTAAATCCCATTGTTCTGCTTCTTTGACAACTTTGATACCGTAAACCTCTGTTATCTGTGCTGGATAACTTTCTGCAATTTCTCCGTTATATGCTATTTCAATAATGTCACCAACATTTGGTTGTGGAGCAGTACCTATGTTTTTCATTGGTACTGTAATCAGATCTGCATTGTTTAATTCTTGACTACCCTCTACTGGTTCTACTAAAAAATAATTATCACGAATTTCAAGAATGGTTGCTTCAAAAATAGTGTTATTTTCTTCACCTATTCCACTTGGTCTGAGCCATTGACCTGTTTCTTCATCTTTCACTAAAATCAACTCGTAACCTCCCTCCGGTCTGTTAAAATAAATTTCTGTATCATCCGAAGTAAGCTCTAATTGGAAGCTATGCTCTGCTCCAATCGGACTGTTTATTCCACCAAACGTCGAAAAAAATGTAAGATAATGTGGTTTTACTCCACTTCCATTGTCTTTAAATCCTCTGATATATCCTGTAGATGTTGGAATTCCTACATCAAGCGTGATCTCCGTTCCATCCTCTGATACAGAGTAATCAACTAATACGACATCCATTCTTTTTTGAAAACCTGTGCCAATAAAGAATAGAGCTACTAATACAGCTAAAATTACAATTACTGCAATTATTCTTTTTTTCATAATCAAACACCTCCATTGATTTGGTGAAATTTCAAACAAATTCGTTTTTAAATTAACCTTAATGTAGATTTATACATCAAAAATGCAGAATTATACATGTTTTTCATTCAGACACACCATTTCGAAAGGGGAGTTAAATTTTTATTGAACCGATAGCCGACTCCCCAAACAGTCTGTATATAGGTTGGCTTGCTTGGGTTATCCTCTATCTTCTCCCGAATATTACGGATATGGCTCATGACGATGTTGTAATCACCGGAATATGATTCTTTCCACACAATGTCATAAATCCGTTCCTTGCTGAACACTATTCCCGGATGCTTTGCAAGAAGCTTGAAAATCTCAAACTCCGTATACGTAAGCTCAATCTCCTGATTTTCCCGAATAATCACCCGTTGAACCTCTGCTCGTGTCAAGTAAGAAACAAAAAAAAATTAATTTTTTTTATCAATGGGGAACCTTTAGCAAGATTCCCCATGTTACTTCTTTATAATTTTGTTTTCTCGCTATTACTACTGATTATACCATCATCCAGCCTGAAAGTCATCAAAGTTCCATCTGATTTCAATATGCTCATTATCATACACCAACACATAATCAATGAGATATCTGATTACTTCTTCATCAAACTCATCCAACTTACTAAGCTTTGTTAGCTGTTCCTGCTTTGCATCAAGAAAGAGATCCTTTTGCATATCAAGTGTTTCCTGCTTCTCTGTAATCAGACTTTCTATCTCTGCGATTTTCTGCTTAACTTCTGCAGTCTTTTTTGCCATCTGATCACGAGTGATATTTGTTTTTGTATAATCATCGTATATCTCAAACTTTAGCTTTGCATAGTGTGCCTTTGACTTTTTAAGTGATTCGATTTCCCTTTCAAGATTATCTGGACAATTACCGCCATCAGTTTTCAACTCAAATTCCTGCAACTGAGCCAATGCCATATTTCTAGCAATGTCTAGAAGTGTCGCCTCAAGTTCTTCACCTCTAATACGTGACACATGACCGTTGTGGCATCTGTATGAGGATTTATTTCCGTATTTATAAAGTCCCTTACCACATATTCCACAGCGAATATACGATTTACGCCACTTTCCATTTGGTTTTCTCTTCGTCACTTCTCGTCTTGCTATCATCTTGTGAGCAAGCTTGAAGTCTTCCACAGAAACTAATGGTTCATGACAGTTTTCAACAATTATCCAGTCCTCTTTATCTCTCTGCACAACCTGATGACCGGTATCAATATTATCAGCCGTCTTGTTATTGATTACAGAACCAATATAGACTTCATTATATAAAATCTCCATTACTGTACTGGCACTCCACATGTGCTCACCAATATCCCTTTCATAACATCTCTTAACTCCAATCTTTTGGTAATACTCAAATATGCTATCATATCCATTATTATTCAGATAATTTGCAATCTCGGTGTATTTCATGCCTTTAATAGCCAGTTCAAATATCAGCTGGACAACAGGTGCTGTTACTGGGTCAGGCACTAACATATGCTTATCATCTTCACTTTTCTGGTATCCAAAAGGAGCAAATGCAGCAATGTACTTTCCCTGCTTAGCCAACACTGCCTTAGCGGCTCTTACCTTTTTTGATGCATCCTTACAATACAATGCATTCACAAGATTTTTCAGTGCAACACTCATACCTCCGGTTGAACCAAAGCTGTTAGCAGAATCGTAATTATCATTCACGCTGATATATCTTACCTGAAGAACCGGAAATATACATTCCATATAGTTACCAACTTCAAGATAATCTCGTCCGAGTCTGCTGTAGTCCTTCGTCACAATAACCTGAATCTTACCAGCCTTTACCAGATCCATCATTTTTACAAAATTAGGTCTGCTAAAGTCTGCTCCGGAATATCCATCATCTGAAAATTCCATTATGTTGCAGTCCTTTAGTTCAGGCAGTTTCTGGATATGATCAAGCATTAACTTTCGCTGATGGGAAATACTGTTACTTTCCTCATGAGCAGCCAAGTTGTCATCTTCATCTGATAATCTCATATAGAGAGCTATCGTCTTATCCATTGCTGCTCACCTCTCTTTCTTCTGCCACTTTAAGCAACTCCTTTAGGAAATCATCATACAAGAGCTTAACTTCTATATTGCCATCATAAAAAACAATTTCCGATACAAAAGCATCCACAAGCTCCTTTGTAAGTTTTCTTTTAGCCATATATTTATTGACAGTTTCTTCCCATCCTTCATCAATATGAAATTCTTTTTCATACAGACTTCTTCGATGAAGCAATTCAGTAATCTGCGCTTCAATCTCATTTACTCTGCTTTCATATTCTCTCTGATACTGGCACAGTTCTTCCGCAGTGATTAACTGTTCCCTATAATCTTCATACAAACCACTTTTGTTAGCGGTAATTCTTCTTACATCATTTTGAAGTTTTGCTATCTGCTTGGTATAAATATCATATTGAAGAACATTCTCTTTTCTGCTGTTCATCTTCTGAACAAACTTTGTTTTCTCAACACACAAACTCATATGCTGACGGATAACAGAAAAAACACTATCCATAACCTCAGAATAATCATAAGAGTACTTATTTTCACATAGCCTAGCTAATTTTCTACGGTTCTTACACTTATAATAGAACTTTTCTGAATAAGTGTGATGCCTGCCAATCAATACACTGCCTCCACAACAGGCGCATTTTGTTTTATATACCAGAATATTATCCGGCTTATTTGGAACATCAGCTTTAGGTTTTGATGCTTCTAAATGCTTCTTTTTGATATGCTCCATTCTCTCCCTTGTTTTGTAGAAAGTGTCCTTATCAATTATTGGTTCATGAACATTTTCTATTCGCTGCCATGTTGATGCATCTGTTTTAACATTCTTTCTCCCGGTATCAAGAGCCTTCCTTTGCTTTCCATGAACAATATTTCCAATGTAATATTCCCCTTGGAGTATCTCTTTTACATGCGAATAGTGCCATTCTCTTGCTTTTTCAGCAAGTTCAATCTTTCCTGACTTATAGAATCTGTATTTCGGAGGTGAAAGAATTCCTTCGTTTTGCAAAGTCTTTGCAATACCAGCATATCCCTTCCCATCCAAAAACATATTAAAAATTCTAACTACATTGTCAGATACCTCTTCATCAATCAAAAGCTTTCTTGAACCATCTGTAGCCCTGTAATATCCATATGGTGGCGTTCCCTCGCTGAAGCCGCCCTGTGCCCAAATACTATGCTTTCCGGTCTCTACTTTCTTTGAAAGGTCTTTGGAATAATATTCGTTCACAATATTCTTAAGCGGTACGGATAAATCAGTTCCCGGTCTTGCAGTATCAAAATCATCTGTGATAGCAATATATCTCACATCAAGAAAAGGAAATACCCTCTCAATGTAGTTGCCTGCTTCCACATAATTTCTCCCAAGTCTGCTAAGGTCACGGGTAATAACAGTATTAATCCTGCCAGCCCTTATATCCTGAATCATCCGGTCAAATTCTGGTCTTTCAAAAGTAGTTCCTGTCACCGATATATCGGCATAGACCTCAACCTCTACCATATCATCCTGCGAATTAATAAATTCCCTGATATATGCTATCTGTGTGTCTACAGTATCTCTTTCCTTATTCGCCTCTGATTCAAATGAAAGTCTCGCATAGATTCCAACCTGATATGGTTTTGCCTCCTTATCCATGCTTAAAACTGCTTTTGCCGTCAGATTGTCAGTCGGCTCTGCAACTGCAACCGGCATATTTTTTCTGCTCTTTCTTGCCATACTACACAGCCTCCTTTAATCTGATATTCAGTTTTCCTGTACTGTCCACCTCAACCGAATGCCCCTGACTTGCAATAACATTAAGACATTCTTTGTAGCAGTCATCAAAGTCAAACACTACTTCAATGTGGGTTTTATCAAATACCT